>SAMEA104315425__coassemble_434_pt1 | contig 90123 bp, 86 predicted proteins | sample SAMEA104315425__metabat2_low_PE_026 | metagenome-assembled genome bin SAMEA104315425 (sample SAMEA104315425) | gut metagenome | biome: Monkey gut; feature: monkey-associated habitat; material: faeces | place: China | collected 2013
GATAATCATTCTTCCTTCCTCCTTAATTCTGCTGATACCAAATAGCCTTGCCACGTACAGTCTGCAAAATGTTGTACAAGTTCTCGCCAGGGCAGGCAGTGGCCATTAAATCACGGTGTCCTACTACATGGTCGCTATCAATAGGTAACTGATGCTCATAACAGATAGTTCCCAGCAGCATAGCCAATGCCTCAATCTGCTTGTCAGTCGGCTGGCCAATTTCAAAGTTACCGCAAACATGCACACCAATAGTATGAGAATTTTCGCCAACAGCATGAGCACCAATCGTCCAATGTGGACGACCTCTCTCAATGCTGCCATCTTTCCGCACTACATAATGGTAGCCGATACCAGCCCACCCCTGTGCCATGTGGCTCTCATGGATTTCAGCAGCAGACAAATCATCATCAGTCGGGTTGCCCGTGTGATGAATGACAATCATATCAGTCACCCTGCGGTTATCAAGCCCTCTAAAATTCAAGTCAGTTTCAATAATCTTTGCTCTCTGCATAATTGCACCTCCATTACTCAGGACGTTCCCCGTCACCGGAATTATACTTGCTATCAAGATAGTAGCGGGCATACTTTGTGCCAGCCAAGGCAGCTACACCTGTCATGCCCGCTACTACTGCGGAAATCCCCTGCCAGCAGCTACCTAAGTCAAACTTTGCTCCGCACAAGCCATTGGCCCAGAAGCCCACGAACCAGCTAACCATCACTAAAGCTAAAAACACCATCATTATTGTTACTAATACGCCAATCTGCCGTGTCTGAACAGATTTAAACAGTTCTTTCAACTTATCCATGTCGTATCGTCTCCTTACCCTATTTTCTTTTCCAGCCCGTCAAGCCGGTGATGTGCCGACTTTGTAGACTCTTCAACCCGCGCCAACCGCACATCGAAGCTAGTTAGCTTATCATTCATTCTGTCAATAGATGTATTAAGCTTATCTACCGACTCGCCCAAAGCATCCACTTTTTCATCAATAGAATGTATCAAATTATCAAATCTTACATTCATTGGTTTCAATGTTACTTTATACAGCAGTGTACAAGTAGCCGAGGCTATTGTAATAATTTGCACAGCGCTAGTCAGTATGTCTCCCACCAACTCATCACTCCTCCGCTTTTAAGATATACAGATTGAGCAAATGCACCAGCGAAACGATTATGTCTATCAACTCGCTATTTGTGCATCTACTCAGCTGTTCTTGCGCTTCCAGCTCAGACATTTTACTAAGCTCTTCGAATTTACTGTGCATTTGCAGCTTCCAGCTTTTCTACTTCAGCTTCAAGAGCATTAATCTTGTCCCGCACCTTCTGACGCTCTGCCAGTAGAGTTGAAGTGTCATAAGGCATAGTCTTTGCACCGGAAAGAGTGGCCTCATAACACTTGATTATGCGGTAGTCACCAATTTCACTGGTGTTACTTGCAAGACTGGCCTCAAGGTTAATAATTTCCTGCTTCTTTTTCTGAATTTCAATTTTCTGTTCATCCATTTTGCTTTCCTCCATAAAATAGTTTATAAAAATATTCATCCATCTTCTTTAACTTTATGCCACTATCATACTTGCTGTATGCCCCACGCCACGACTTATAGCAATGTATTGCATGACTAAAAGACATTTTGCCTTCCCTGTAAAGCCTGTTGAACTTCTTTAGCTTGCGTCGCTCCCTTCTAAAAGAGCTGCTATGCACTTTTCTTATAAGCCCACTGGTAGGCTTCAGTTTATAGTTGATTTTCAGCCAGGTAAGCCAGCCAGAAATTTTTCTGATATGTGTTTTATCTTCATTCACAAAGATACCCAATTCGCTGCACATAGCTTTGATGTGAGTATATATCTCCTTCAATTCTTCTTTACTGCCTGCGATGATATATGTATCATCCATATATCTGCCATAGTACCGCAAGCCTCTGACAGTCTTGCAGTAATTATCTATGCGGTGAGGATAGTATATGCCCGTTACCTGGGCTGATTGATTGCCAATGCCCAGAGATTTTCGCATAGTTTTCTGTCCTGTGCGCTTCTTTCTGGGTATTTCATCATACTTCAGAGCATTGAATGGTATGTCCATACATATTTTATATTCTTCATCACTCATATATGAAACATCTACTTCAAACTCTTTAAAGCAGCCGGCAACAAATGCCAGCTCGTCAGCGTCAAGTACCTTTGAGAACATTTCCAGAGCCTGCCTGTGTCGTACATTATCATAATACTTAGTGAAGTCCATGAGTAGAATATATGCACTATCGCCATATTCTCTATACGCATTTCTGAGATGAATCTCAAAACGTCGTCTGGCAAATTCAAGGCCTTTATCTTTTAAGCTGGCCCCGTTGTCATATATGAGTTTTGGTCTTACTTTAGGTATCAGCACATTGTCATTAAGCGACCGCTGTACCACTCTGTCGGCTATATGCTGTGCTTTTATAAGCCTAGTATGCCCACGCTCTTGAAGTCTGAATTCAGTCATTGGCTTTGGCTTATAGCAGCCATTTTTCAAGTCACTCTGCATATGTAAGAGATTAAGCAGTAAATTTGCTTCATAGCTCTGTACTCCTTCTTTCCATTCTACGCCTTGCCTTGACTTCATATATCCGTCGAAAAGGCTATTAGCATTGTATATATCTTTCATTGACATAGCAGATATAGGCTGACAGCTATCTATCTTTACTACCAGCCACATCTCCTTTCCTGGCAGGGCTTATAGCAACATCTACCTCGGTAGGCTGCGTCCCTGTCTTAGTGTTCGTCCGCTATTCATGCGGAGCTGGTCAGCCTCCCCTTATCTTCCACCCGCAACGGCAACAACGGCCTAGGTGCAGGTGTTAATAATCGGGCGCACGCCCCCGCCAGCATTGCTAGCGTTGTTGTTGTTCGGGTTACCGTTGTTGTTCGCATTGGCAAAGTTGGAACCGGAGGCACGTCGGAGGCAAACCTTTATTTTCTATTTGCAAGATATTTCTTATATTGAGCGTTTGTGCGATTTTGCCAATTCTTTATGGCTGTCAGCTCTTTATCCACAAGCTCCACATAGGGCATTAATCGCTCTTTGTCAACAGGAAGTATATAGCATATATTTTGCATTGCTCTCAACAGCCTATAACAGTCTGCTTGAGCTAATTTCTGGTACTTTCTTCGGAGGGTATGCCAATATTCATAGTCATTAGCAGTGGGATAAATAGAGTTTGCTGTCACAACGTTTTCTTCCAGCGAATCCATAATTCTAATTATCTTTGTTCTATAGTGCTCTATAAGCCACAGCGGCCATTCTGCTTCTACATCTATGTGATATTTTTCGCATAGTGCTGTGTATGCAGTGCGGTCAGCCTCGGTCATTTTCGCACTATGTACAAAAGACTTAAGACTCCTATTTATCGGTTTTACCCCGAAGTCACGAATAAAAAGCCGTGTGATTTCCTGCTGTAATTTGAAAAGTGTGTGGAAAAATTCCAGCTTGCTCTCACTTCTTCTCCCCAATGGTACTGCCATTTCTTACCTCCTAATATATGGCGGGGCAACAAGGCCCCGCCTTTTCCATTTTAGTGTCTGCTCAGCCGACACAAATAAGCGGGCGCACGCCCCCGCCAGCATTGCTAGCGACGCCGATGGCCGGGTAACCGATGCCGTTCGCATCGGCAAAGTCGGAACCGGAGGCAACAGCCTTCAGCCAGAACCACTGCCTAGTATAAGAATGTCCCTTAAACTGGAAGATTGGCAGTCGCTCGCAATCTTCAGCTGTATCATAGAAGGAAGAGCTGAAAATAGTGCTGCCATATACTGCTACTTCCGACATTAAGCAGGATTTAACGGTGAACCAGTCCCCCGCAGTGCTTGCGCCTTTCCAACCTGCGCCGGCATTGCTTGCAATATCTTTGTTGACAGTAGTCGTAAGATAAGCACGCCGACTCAGCAAGTGATCCCCTAACACCTTTGTCAGATTTGCGTCAACAGCCGGAATTACAGTCTTGTGCATATAGCTGTTTGCATAACCGCCGGCAGTATCGTTTGTGTTGTTCATCTTGTTAGCAGTGAGATTTGTTTTCGGAATCAGCGCAAGATGATGAGTAGCAAAATCGCTATCACCTTTATGCAGATATGTATCAAAACCTGCAATCTCCCACTCTACATTGTAAGTGCCGTCCTGAATCTTAAAATAATCACCGATATACAAGTCTTTAAAAAGACCAGTAGAAACACCATGGTCGCTCAGAAACTGTTGTACAGCAGACACGCTGGCAAATGTGCCAAAGTTCTTGCCCCGGTAGATGCCATTATGAGACAATCCCTGCGTGTTGATAATATCCATGATACCTTTCGATGTTATAGCTTCTGTCTGCTTGTTTAAAGCTTCCACAATCTGCTTTCCGGTTTCATCTAATAAAATTGGTTTTGTTACAGTCGCCATTATATCTCCTCCTTACACGTTATACGTTACGCATATTTTACCATCCACTACAGATAGTCCTACTGCCACTGTGGCTTCTCGTGCTTTTGCTGGGATGAAGGTGCCTTTTTGGAGTTCTTCTTTAGTAGCATAGGTATCTTTTATCACCCCGCCGTCATCGTCGCATTTTGCCTGTCGATGTACCAAGGGTACAAACTCCCCATCGATCAACACACACACTTCACCTACTATGTCGTTTGCCATTTCATCACCTCCTTAATTGGTTAGTTTTATCCAGAGATTGGCCCCATCAGGCGGGGCCGCTTCTCCTACAAATATATTATTAGCCGGGTATATTTTTCCGGTAGTTGAATCAACGACATATTGCAATTCGACTACCCTCCCATCTTCTAACCTAACAACAACGCGAGCTTTAGGATTTAAACTTTCGCGTAGGATAGTTAGAGCATTATCAACAATGCCTTGACATTGTTGGGCAGCCCCCAAGGCATTATCAGATGCCTGTTGTGCTGATAGTGAAAAGTCTTTTGCATTGAAGGACCAGGTTCGCGAGCTCTGAGTTTTCTTCGTAGGGCTCTTGCTATCATACATGTTGTCTGGAGAGGTTTCATCTTCCGCCCAGCTTTTTGCCAATTCTTTATAATTTTCAGCAGAAGCATTGTGTACTGCAGCTATATCAGCACTGCCGGCAGCCATTGTAGCGCTTGTATCAGCAGCTTTACTATAAGATAGTGCTATTAACGAATACGCTTTTGATTCATCAGCCCATTGCTTAGCTTCATTAGATGAATTATATGATTGTTGTGCATACAGGGCTGAATCTTTGGCAGACAAATTCGCATCAATTGCGGATTTAGCCGCTTCATCACGCATTTTCTCAGCATGACTTGCAGATGCATTTGCGCTCAATCTGTCGGCATGCATAGCATCTATCATTTCTTTAGCCGTCGTAGTTGAACCTATAGGTGCCATGATGCACCTATTCAGCATTTCAAGCATTTCTTGTAATATCATAATCGGCTTATCATGCATATCTTCCAAGAGCTCTAGCGGGTACTTATCTCCTAAATCAATTTCCTGGCTTATAGGTGTCTCGCGATAAATTACCATTTTCCAATCACTCGTCAGCACAGGCGGCTGCTCATGTTTGGGTGCTTCCTGCCCTGGCGGGTAGCCCGGATATTTCACTACATTTGCCACAGTATCAACATAATAATCTTTTTTGATAACTTTTGTCACATCATTCAAGATGTCGTATATCGCTACTTTAACGTCAGCTGCATCATTGTACTTGAAAGCAAATGGGAAAATTTTAGTTTTGCCATCGCCTATATACGTGATTTTAGTTTCCGCAGAAGGTATCATTTTTTATCAGCCCCTTTCTTTTTCTTCTTAGGTTTTACCGGCTCCTGAGGTATCTCTCGTTCTACCGGTTTTTTGTTCCAGATGGCAGACCACACGATATTAGACAGTGTCTTATCATATCTGCCGTCTCCATCTGCCATATACTGCAGTGTAGTCATAGCCGCATTGGCCATAGTATCCGTTATGCCGGTTTTGGCTGCACTTGCAGCTGTAACCGTCTGTGCAACACCCTTAGCAATATCTGCCCAGGTAATCCTATGAGCCGGCTTCATATACTGTCGTTTCTCATCAAATTTCTTTTTAGCCTCTGGTGTCATCTTGTCATACTTAGCTTCGCGTTTTGCCTCCTGCTCGTCTATCCTGGCGTTTTTTTCTTCCTGCTGAGTTACCAGTTTGAAGGTATTAGTCAGCTTGTCAATAACTCCCACGCTTATACTTCCGATGCTGGCACCTCTGCCAAAATCTGTACCTTCAAATACAAGATTGTTATAAAGGCTTACAATGTCTCTTAGTCCAACAAAAGAGCCGGAGGCTGTAGATACAGTATTTTTCGCTAGCTGTACAAAGAATCTTTCTATCAGAGGTATTTCTTCTTTTATGTCATTTCCTTCATCGTCCTTTACTTTTCTATATTTATGGTCATCATCACTGCCATCACCCAGGATAACCATTTTTAAAAGTGTGGCCATAGCACTTGTGAGCACAATTCTATAGAATACCGCTTTGGCAAAAGGCATCCACCTTTTATAATTCTGGCCGCCTGCAATATCTTGTTTAGCAAATTTGCCCTTATAGTAAGCTGCTAAAATAGCATTCATTTGAGTGCTGAAGAAGCTATAGAAGGCAGTGAAAAGCTTTAGAAACTCCCCGCCTTTCTGCACAGATGCCAAGTCTTTAGTCTGACCAGAACCGAAAACATTTCTAACTACAGCATCAGCATCTTGTATAGCTCTATGCTCTGCTTCTTTGATTATATCAGACTGGCTCTTAAACGGCCTTTCAGACAGCCGTTCTACTTCGCATGTTGCTTTAAAAAGGCTTTTCTTCAAAGGCTCCAGCTCAATCTGCAGCTCTGCAATCCTTTTCCTTATTTCATTTATCTCTTGCACAGTCCCTGGGCCGGCTTCCTGCTCGTAGGGGCTTCCTTCCGTCAATCTCTGCTGCAAGATATATATTTCTTTGTTGGATTCAGATATTTGGATGCGGTATTCTTTTACAGCCTCCTGAGCTGCTTCTAAATCTGCTTTAGCCTCCTTTTCTTCTCTAAGTACTTCTTGATAACGGCTGGCAAAATTATCTTTATATGCTTTACACCACAGTGGCTTAGAGAACATCAAATCTGTAAAGGCTAATGCTGTATATGCGTGTTCCTTTAGCCAATCAGTAGCAACATATCCGGCTTTAAAAATGCCAGGTGTTGCACCTATGTCTCTATCCATGCTGTTAATGCGGTTAGTCATAAATATTGACTTCAATAATAGTTTATCATTCTCCTTTCTATGCTTCATGTAGTCGCCTATTGCCGTAACAGTTTCAGCAGCTCCGATGCGGTCCATCATCGGAAAAATATTTGTTACATTTTCTATCACCGGCCACCATCTCCAACCCATGATATTGATAGCAGCATTTCTTCGTAAGAAGCCAATAGCGCTGCTAAAAATACTTGAGCCCAGGTCGTTATCTGTAGGCATGGTTCGCCAGCAGTCTACTACCCACTGATCAATAGCTCTTAGCGCATCATCTCCCAAAGTGCCCCTGACCAGATCCTCAAACCCCTGGGCATGAGTTAGTCTGTAGGCATCTCTAGCAGCAATGCGGAATGTAATGTTTTGAATAACATTTTGTAGATGTGTAGGAATGACATTGAATTGCAGTAATAGTGGGCGCTCAATGTTTTGTGTGTCGCTTCTGCTCTTTGTAAATCCACGGCCAGTACCCAGTACCTGTGCACCACTCATGTTTCTTTGAGTCACAGCATCCATTGCCTGCTGTTCTGCCTTAGGACTCTTCATAGGATTGTAGGCTATAGGATAATAGCCACCTCTCATTTTGATAGGCTGGCCATCACACATTACAGTAAACGGAGTAGGCTTTACCCTCTCCAGTGTTACGCCGTTCAGTTCTTCTTCAACCTTTACTGTCTCCGGCCAATAGCTACCGATAAGGTCCCAAATAGCTTGAACAACTTCCCAATCTTTTTTAGTCATGTTGCGCTCTACAAATCCTTGGAGCACATTGCCCATAACATCCAAGCCCTTATAAAGGCGGATGAAGTTTACGTCGTTGCCCATGTTCAGTGCCATGCAAATAATATTTTCCTTACTAAAGGTTTCTTCTTTTTTACCAATGCGGAGCTTATATTGCTGTTTGGAAAAATTCTGTTTTTCTTTACGGCTGTACACAGACATGATTTCCTGCAGTTTTTGGGTAGCTTCCGCGGTACGTCTGCCGTTTTCTCCAGCAGCTCTATCATAAAGCCCATACAGGTACTTGTGAGCTACCGGTCCCAAAAGCCTAATCATTTCTTCTGGCTTCATGTGGGCCACCAGATACTTAGAGCCATACTGACTTAGAGTCGGACCAATACCTGGTATTTTGGCAAAATAATCATTGTAGCCCAACCCGCCAATATTATCATTAACTTTATTTTGTATAACATGAGGCAAATTAATTACATCGCCCTGCTCATTAATATCAAGGCGTATGTCGTTCAGTACATCAGAGATAAGTTTGCCATCAAAAGATTTTAGCTGGAATTTGTTTTTGCCCGTTTTGTAGAGTACAGAAATAATATCTATGCAAGCTTCAAACTGCTTGGCCGTCAATGCTCTGTAATCAGTAAAACCTGGCTGATAGATAACATCCAAGGCACCCAGCATATCTTCCTGTACATCCAGGCTGTTTTTCAATTCTGCAAATATTTCTGCCAGCTGGCGGCAATCCTCCGGCCGTACAGGTTCCTTGCGTACAATTCTGCCATTTTCGCTTGTAGGTCTGCCAATATCCTTCTGCCAATTCTTATCCAGCTTCATATCAAAAGCAATCTTCTGAATCCAATATCTATGCTCAACAGGGATACGAACACTTTTTGCAGTCAGCTGTTTTGCCACTTTGGCTAGAATTTTATTTACCTTTTCCCGGTTTTTCTCCGCAGCCTCAGCTAAAGCAGCAGAGGTAAATCTGGCTTCCTGCTGTATCATAGCCACATCCCAGCGCCCAGCCCGTACCATTTTATGCATCATTTCAGCAGCTCTTTTTTCGCTGGCTACATAACGGCCGTAGTCGCATGATTCAGATATAGGCTGATTGTGGAGCATAGAGCGGGTAGTTTTCTTGATAATCTGCATCCGCCCCTTGAAGGCTTCTTCCAGGGTTTTGAGATTGCGCTTCCAAGCTGTAGCCTCCTTAGAAAATTCTTTCAATGCTTTTTCTACATCAGCCTTTGTAGCCTGCTTGGCCAGCCCCTCTATATCGCCCAATTCCTTGGCCGTCCAGCGGGTAGAGAACCGCAGCTTGTTGATTGCCTGGAGCAGTTTCTTTACTTCCTTGTTATCCTTCTCAGCGGTAATATCTATATCATCTGGCAAATTATTTACAGCAGCATTTACCTGATCCATAGCCTCCTTAGCCTTGGCATTAATCTTGTTAGCAGCCTTTTCTTTTTCCCGCAGTGCCTCAGCCTCAAAAGCCATCAGCTTTTTATGATATACAGTCTGCTCCATCATCTTGGAAAGCTGTTCCTCAGAAACATGTTCCTGCAAAATCTTCTTGTCCATTTCCTCTGCAAACTCCTTCATGTAGTTTTCCAGAGTATCTTCCAGACTTCCATATTCTGCCAGCTCTGCATGATAGGCTTCAACAGTAGGGTACAGCCCAATTTCTACAACAGCATTATCATTGCCGGTTTCCTTGGCTACCTTTTGAGCGATATACAAAGGCAAGGCTTCTAGATTTTTTCTAGTCTCCTCTCTCTCATGCTCCAAGGCTTCCTGGTATTTCCGTTGGTGCTCTTCATCCAGGTCTTTCATCATAACCTTCATTAATTTTTCTTTGGCCTCCTCCTTGGCCTCCTGATACCACCTTGCATAGGTTTCCTGCTGAGTTTCGTTAAGAAGCTTTTCACCGCCTGCCTTGGCAATATCCTTATATCTATCATCCAAAGCCATAGCCTCTATTTCTTCATCACTGGCCAGCATTCTTGCCATAACCCTCTCTACCTTGGCATTGGCCCGTACACCTTCACCAGTAAAGGCAATGTAGATTGCGCTAAGGAATTGCTTGAACCGTCTAAACACGCTCTGTAAACCTCTGCTTGGCGCTGTACCATGCTGTAAATACATTTCAAAACCGCGGGCAAATCTTTCATGAGCCCACTGGCGACGAATTTTATTGACAGTATCATAGTCTCCTGCCTGCTCTGCTGCCAACATGTTATTGGCCATTTGGCGAAATTCTTTAGCAAAAGGACTGCCCTTGAATTTCTTTTCGTCTCCTTCGTGATAGTTAGCCCACTCCATGATAGTATTTAAATCCGCCCGGCACTGATCATCCAGCTCTGCCAGCTTCTCCAGCTCCAGAAGATATACATGAGCCATTTCATGCATAAAGGTAGATTCATCTGCTTTCTCAAACAGGGAAACAATATACTGACCATTAGCTGTAGTGCCGGTCTGGCCTTTAATTTCCTGATTGAATTTTTCAATTATGGAAACTGCTTTATCATCAAAGACAACATAGCACCGGCCATCCTTATCGCCCTCATATGATATGCCTTCAATACCTGCTTTGCTGAGAGCCAAGGAAGCCTCTTTCTGACTGCCGTACCACCTGGAAAGCATATTGTATATATTTTTACCTGACAAGAAATTATGATATTCACTGTCACTAATTCCTGCTGAAGCCAATGTATCTTCATCCTTGACTACTTTTAGTGTTTCGTCAAAACATGCTTGCATTGCATCGTCATCAATAGCGCCTCTATCGTATTCTGCATATTCAGTGAAATATTTATGCATGACCTCACGGCCTTTATCACCCTCATTTTCTACAGCCAGTTTTATAGACTTGTAGACAGCAGGCGATATTGCCTTTATTTTTACCAAGGCTTCCAGCACTGGCAACGGCTGATAACATACGCTTTTGTTTTCATCCAGCATATTCTGACTTTCTGGTATTTCTACTTGCATCAAAGTAGGTTGATTTTTCAATCCGCCAGTGCCTTTTTTTAAAATACTTATAGCCTTCATAGCTTCATCTGTATATTTGCCGCGTATTCTTCCGCTATCAATAGAAGCCTGCAAATCCTTAATTGCTTCTTTTTTTGTCATTCCTTCACTTAAACAATCAAGAACATAGCACATTGCTTCGCCGTATTTATACTTTTCATCACTAAATATCCCTGCACTCCAATCAAAATCTCCATCTTCTGATGCAAAATATTCTTTTCCGTCCCAAACGACTACCTGTCTTTGAGTCCCTACAACTTCTTTATACGCTTCCGAAACTTTCCTGTCTTTAGCAAAATACAATCCCCAGCCATGAACCTGCTGGCCTTCACCGGTGCCAATAGCCCCCAAGTCAAAGCTATCAAAATTGTACGGGCTTCCATGCCAAGCCATCTGATTGAAAGTCTCATTTTGAGCATTTGCTGGAATAGCCATATTTCCAAATATCACAATAGCGTCCGCATTATGTGGGTTTGGCATATATCTATCCTCTTCAATCTTTTGATAGCACTCGCTGGCGGTATCTCTTTCCCAGGTCCAAGCTTGGTACGCTTCCAGTGCTTCTTTACCGCCCGGACGTTCATTTATCTCATTCTCTAATTTATCTATTGTATCCCAAACCTTATCATCAGCCTTTTCGCCAATAGATATAGAGTCCAATTTACTGAGCAATGCCTGTACCTCTGACGATGCATCAGAAAAAGCCTTATTGTATTTCTGCTTATACTCGTCAGCTTTACGCTGTTGCTTCTTGTATTCTTTTACATTCTCACTATTTTGAGCAGCCCTGCTTTCAATGTATCTAGCTTCCTGCTCTCCGGCCAGGCGCCAGTACAAATCTACTCCGTCTCTTCCTTCGGTAAGTGCATTTTTCAGTGCAGTGCGCCTTGCCTTAATTTCTTGAATTTCTGCCCGGCGTTCCTTACCGATTCTCTTTTCCAGCTTTTCAATTTCAGCAGAAGCTCTGGCTGCTTTTTTATCGTCAAATTCTATTAAGGTGGCATCCATCCACATATCTTGATACACCAAATAAGCTTTTTCATCTTCTGAAAAGCTTCCAAACTGCCTATCTAATATTCTTTGTTCTTCTCGAATTTGTTCGCGGGCAGTTTTTGGGCCACCACCACGGGCAAATCCTTCTCTTTTTTGGATAAGGTGCTGGATTTCATGCACTAAGATACTTTTTGCCTCATTGTCGTTTTTCAGACTTGCAGAGATGGTTATTGCATCTGCATAGGCAAAGCCGTTAAATCCCTTCTCTATTTCCTCAATTCTAACCGGAACATCTTTCAAATCTGGGTATGCTTCAAAAAGCTGCGGGTTATCATATATTTCCTCCAGCTTAGCCCGCTTATCATTCAGCAATTTGTCAAGAGTTATGGCTTCCAGATTATCCGGTATTTCAAAGCGCCATTTGCCATCCTGGCCTTTAAACCAGCCAGTAGCTTTATAAATATCTTCCGGTGTTCTGCCATCTTCTACCATAGCCTTAGCCTGCTCCAATTTATCCAGCGCAGCAGTTTTGGCGTGTTCGCCTGCCATTTGATTGAGTGTATTTCCATTCTTGACAATTCCTAATAATTCCTGTATATTAGGAATTGAAAGAGCATGGTTACTGTCCGGAACTGGTTCACCTTGTGAACAAAGTCTCTCAGAACCATGTTCTTTTTTGTATGTTTCAAATAATGATTCGTTTGTCTTAGAAGCAGTCAAGAATACAGCTTCACCACCTGAACGCATTTCCAAACAAACAAAATAAAATTCCCCATTCGTGTAGCACTTTCCGAATATAGGTTGTCCATGAAACATTCCTTCATGTTGTTTAGACTTATACACATCAGTCAGCTTATTTATACCTGACTGTATATTAGCTAAATCATCTTCTGTTAATTCATGCTTAGTAATAGCGTGTTTCAGCTGGGCTCCTGGATAAACAACACCAGTAGAATTATCTACCCACATAACTTTTGATGGTGCTTTGCCTTCACTTTCCACTTCTTTCACTTTGTCAGCAAATTCTTTTAAAGATGACACGCCCACTTTAGATACATCAAACATAGCCTGATTCATATTGCTGTTGCTGCTATAGGTCCCGCCCAGCTGCAGCTCTATTTTTTTTGCCGCATCTACGGCGGTGTATTCCTGGTTGCCGGTAGCTCGTCTGGTATTTTCTGCCAATCGTTCTGCCATGTGGGCCAGAAGCACGGCATTTACCCTAGCAGCTCTGCTGGCAGTGCCAGGCGCATTCCCTAGCATAGTCATATAGTTTCTATAAACTTTGTATGCCTCTGGGCTCATAGACTCTGCTATCTTCATTTCAGTGCTGTTAATCTGCTGTACTTTATCTTTTACGCTGTTCAGTGCCTCCAGCTTATCATTAATAGCACTCAAATCAGCAGACACCTTGTCGGCCTCTGCTGCCATATGTTCATCAGTTACAGTGAAATACTCAATATTTGATTTACCGCTCACCATGTCGGAAGCTATATCCATAAGCTCCTGCTTGGTGGGCTTTCTTTTGTGCTCCCGATAGAAATCCTGATACCACTTAGCATTTTCAGACACACGAATACCACGGCCGTCACCGGTATCAATAATGGATACCCCTTGACCGTGAGTATCATTAAGGAAATTCAAAGCCGGCTGTAGTATGGCCAGTTTCTCTGCCTCTGCCTGCTGGATGAGCTGCTTTAGACCTCTGGCCGGATTTTCCATATCCGTTACAATGGCAGCCTCTACCAAATCTCTATAAACTTGCGCTTCTGGGGTATCCTCTGGGTACAGCTCCTGGGGAATAGTTTTTACTAAATTTATCTGCTGCTCTACCAGCTTTTCAGCATTGGCTTTCATGGTTTCCAGAGTATGCTTTGCATTCTCTCTCATTCTGGCCATAGAGTCGGCTTCTACATTGAAGGAAGCTGCATCCAATATTTCAGAGCTAGCTTCTGACTGAGCAAAGCTCTCTAGCGGTACAGCCAATGTTCCCTTGGTTTCTACCGCCGTCTGCAATGCTTCTTCATCAATGCCGGCAGCCTTGGCCACCTGTGCCAAATCCTCCTTGCCGCTCTCTTTCTGCATGGCCATTTCTGTATCAATATACATGACTTCAAAGCCAGTGCCGGCAGCCTTATCATGTATCAGTTTTTTCTGTACATCTGGGGCCGTCTGCTGTAAATCGCTATCATGTACAGCCTCCTGCAATTCCTGAGCCATGATAGTACCTGTGTAGGTATGTCTAGCCATAGCTCCGTTGTTGGCTTCTATCTGAGACAAATGCCTCTGTCTTGCTGCATATCTGCCAGTTGAAGCAGCACCTGAGCCAATAGAGCCTGCCATACCAAAAATTAAAGAAGAAGGTATGGCCACCACGGCTGCATCTATTGCATTGCCCAGAATCTCCTTAGCTGTTAGTACCTTGCCTTCATCATACAATACACCATACTTTTCACTGTATGCCCGGCCACCATTAGCATTTTTGATATTGTTCATGATAATATCATCAGAGATTTGCTGAGTAGCTTCTTCAAAAGACTCTGTGGCGCCGACTTTCAAGGTACCACCCATAAACTTCTTGAAGCTATCGCCCATATGCGAAGCCAGTTGCGTTTTTGCTGTATGGCCGGCAATAATATCTTCAAACACTCTAGCTGACTGTTTGCCAGGTGTGGCCAGCTTGCCTAATACTCCAAAGGTAGGCATCACTTCCAGAGCTGCATTAGCAGAACCGCCCAGAATTGCATTACTCCAAGCCTCATCATCAGACAAAAGAGGATTGCCCTTTGAATCCCGCAGGTTTTTATACTCGTCATATCTATCACCAATTTCCGGAGCCGCCATGCCTCGGAATGTACCAAACTGCATACCTGCCTTCAAAAGCTGAGGAGCCGTTGCTTTGGCTGCGCTTTCCATTGCCACCTGGCGCAGTACCTCCCGCCTTGCCTCGCTGGTTGCTACAGCCTTAGCCACACCTTTCACTGTGCCGATAATACCGCCGGCAGCACCACCTGCCACAGCACCAGCGGCTGCACCACCTGGCCCTAATGCACTGCCTACTCCAGCACCAGCCCAAGTACCAGCAGCCCACCATGCACCTGCATCTTCCATACCTGCATAGATAGACTGGCCCATTTCCGGCAAAGACTGACCTACTGTCGACAAGGCATACAGAATTGGATTATCTCTGAATTTTACATCATACAGTTTCTGCTCTATATCCAGCTGCTTTTCCAAATCCTGCATACGCTGTTTGTCATTTTCAGACAGATCTCCACCATGAGATTTAAAACGAAGATTATTTAACTCCAGCTGTTTGTTGCCCATGCTTAGATACTGAGAAAAGCCGTCTATAATATCCAGCTCCCGCCTTATCGTCGGTGCATCTTTCAGTATCAAGGCACCAGCTGCAGGATCCGCTTCTGCCACTTCCTTCACAACGGGATAGCGGGAATAAAAATCGTCAATGCTCCACTGCTGGCCATTTTCCTCGGCCAGCTTTTTATATTCCAGATTTTCCTGGTACATAGCATTGGCCTTTTTCCACGACTCCGAATCAGCCATAGTAACAGCTACCGGTATGCCTAATTCCTGCTCCACAGTCCTTGCCTGGGACAGCTTGCCTGTCTCGCTAAAGAAATAGTCGGCTGCGGTAGAGCTTTGCTGTATAGCCTGGGCCACCGGCTGAAAAAAGTTGTTATTATCATTGGCCACTGCATTTATATTAGCTGTTAAATCATGTCGATTGTATGCCTCATGGGCCTCGTCCCAGCTTTTGGCCATCAGTACATCCCGTGTATCTTCATAGGCCTCTGTAGCTGCATTTTTGACAAACTGGCCAACGGCAGAATCAGCCACCCACTCTGCCGCATCCTTAACGCCGTCTATCATGGTATCTAATATACCCTTGTCATTTTCCTCTGACTCTCTTGGCTGGTATTCCGGCTGTATATTGCCATTCATACCCTCTAGTCTCTGTCTTATCGCATTACGCTGTTCCTCTGTCATAATTACTCCTTATTCACTAAAAGCCGCCCGCAGATAATACTCCTTGGTTTCGTCGCTCACAGCGCCTTCAAGAGTATCCCATATCTGAGTATAGCTGTATCCCTCATTTTTCTTTTCGTTAATCATATCCAGCACTTCTGTATCGTTCAAATCAGCAGTGCCTGTGCCATGATAGAAGTTATACCGCCTTGTTGCCCGATTGTACTTTTTCTGGTCAGATGCCGAAATAGTATCATCCGGATCGTCCATACGGTCGTTATATTCCTCTATCAAACTTAAATCTTCTTCCTCTGTCAGAGAATTGAAATATCTATTAGCAGATTTATTTCTGCTTCCAGAGCCACTGCTCCTAGAGCTTCCGCTAGCAGCCTTTATAGCCTGCTTCTGCGCTTTGTTCAGCCTATTAAGATATGTGTTCTTAGTCTTTGCGTTCAAGCCGGAATTTTCAATAGCCGCCCGCTGTTCTTCAAAAGTGTTGCAGCCAGAGAGGGTTGCTTCCAAGTCCTGCATTTTCTGCTTCTGGTCGATATTATAAAATTTGCTTTGGTCGGCATAAAGGCTGTACACGCCATCCATCAGCTCCTCATATCTATCTGCATCAAAGGTACTACCACCGCTTCCCAGCTGGCTTGACTTGATTATCTTGCTAGGCTGTTGCCCGCCCATCTCACGATAATCACCGCCTCTGATTATCATATTCTGACTGGAGCTGTTGCCTACATAGCCAGTACCTCCGGTAGCCACAACAACATGGTCATCATCTCCGTAGATAATCATATCTCCTGGCTCCACCTGATCAGCAGAATAGGGAATTACCCCAGGACCGCCATTTGCCGTCTGACTTTTAGAAACCAGCGTAGGTACATAAGTATCTCCCTGTATAGACTGAATCCAGGAATTGTTATTGTCTGCACCTAGTATTCTAACGGCAGCCTCTACACAGCCATTTGTGCCGTGTGGCATTGTCTGGCCACCCCATTTCTGATACCCTGCCTCAACACTATCAGAGGATATACCATTGCTTTTCGTACACATTGCACGGGCTTCTTTCTCCAAGCCTGCTATATCCAGCTCGTTAGTCTCCGGATTGTAGAATTTACCTATAAGCACCCTAGAAGTATCCTTCTTGTCTTTGGCCTTTTTCTGCTTTTCTACAGTGGCATAGAGAGAATTAAACTCGTCCTGGCTCATATTCTTTCTCTCACGCTTCAGCCATTCGTAAGCATCATCATATTTTTCATTAGCCACGCAGGCCTTAACAAGGCTTGATACCGTCTGGGTACGGAATGTCATTTTCTTAGCTTCCGTTGTGGCAGCATCCCAGCCCTGCTTATCCGCCCAGCTGTTCAGAGTCTCGTTTGCTTCCTGCATTTGCCCATAAACAGTATCCGGATCCGCATAGCTGAGAGCCATGCTGTTTGAGAAGTTGCTCATTCTAGCATTAAAGGTATCAGTTTGATACGCTTCCCTTTCCTTGTTTTCTGTCTGCATACCAAGTTTGCCGTACTGCTCCAAATCCTTGGGCAGGTATTTATTCATCAGCTGATAGCGTACACGGCCATTATAATTACCTGCTACCTCCTGGGTAACATCCTGTACGGACTGATTTACCCTGTCTGTCATACCCTGGGCGTTTTTACCCTTGCCGGTAGTGATAATACCATCTTCTGAGTAAAGGCTTTCATTCAGTTTTTGACTAATCTCGTTACGGGCCGCCATAATGTCTGCCGCATCGTCCTCATCCTGTCTCTTTTGGATAATGCCGGCAATATGATTGGCAGCAGAGCTCCAAGCTCCAAGCTGGCTTCCATCAGTGCCAAAGGCTTCTTTGACAACACTTGTGGACACTCTGGCATTAATGGTATTTGATTTTACTGCCGGTGTATATGTTGAAAACTTCATTTACAGCACCTCACCAATAATTTTTCTTGTTGGGATTGGTAATAGTCCAGCCCCTGTTTTTGCCAGCATTGAAATTGCTCATACCGCTAACAGTATTTTCCCGCCATTTCATAGTAGCATTGCCAATACTTCCACCCGTACTTCCAGTGCTTCTAGAAACTGTAGGTGTTTGCGCTCCTGCAATGCTGGCGGCCGTCGAAAGAAGAGTAGGAACAAGCTGACCTTTGGCCTGGCTGACCACATTATCAGCAGCCGCCCGCTTCTGGTTAGCATCGTTAATATAGTTAGTCTGTACCACTCTGCTGTTGTAGTTATCATTGCGCTGATTGGTCAGCAGCGTTGCCTGGTCCTGTCTATAAGCATCGAGACTGCTGGATAAAATATCCTGCTGAGAACCGCCAAAGCCAAGGCCTGCCGCTCCCGCTTGGGCACGCTGGGCACCCTGAGCCAGTCTCTGTCGATTGCGCAAATCCCTTGCTTCTTTAGCATAGTTATCCGCTATCTGTTCCTGTTTGCGCCCCTCAATCCTTGCGTTCTGTTCATCCGCCTCTGCCTGTGCTCTCATAGCCTTGGCCTGTGTATTAGCCTGCTGTACCTGCTGCTGATAGCCAAACAATGCAGAAGCACCTATAAGTCCCGCCGTTAAACTACACATTGTTTTCACCGCCTATTGTAAATTTCCAAAACTCATTGCTTCCTACCATGTATCCCTTGTCAAACTTAGCACCATATGTACGAAGCCAGCGGATAGATAAAGTATTTTCCTTGGATACGAAATTCCAAAGCACCTTGTATCTCCTACGCCACCTTTTCAGTATCTCCATACAGCAGCATACAAAGGATTTCTTATAATCGTTGAAGATGTTTGAACCAAGGCACCATATCTGGCCACCCGGCTCCTTGTCGATTACTCCATATATAACGATTACTTTTCCCGTACTATCATAAGCTGCAAAGGCTTCATCAGAAGCCATAACCGACTCCTTTACCTCTTTGTATCTATCCTTTATCCCCAGCTTATCCATCTCATCAATATCCTGCTGGCGCATATTCTCCACCAGATTCTCTATAAACCAATCGCTGTTGGCCCATATAGGTATAATGCTATATTTACAAGCCTGCTCCACCTAATGTCACTCCTCTAACTACTGACAGCAGGGTAAAAGGATATGGCTTATCATGCCTTATGTATACCCTGCCGTTTTTATTAAAACCGCCACTGCCCATCGTCACATTCTTGTCGCCGGAAAATAAGCAGGGCTGGCCTAAATCCATTTCTCCTATGTCGTAGACAATATCATGCAGAGTATCCTTATCCGGGCCTATCTCCCCGCCAAAGCTTTTAGACAGACGAAGCACCACAGTATTTACTGTCTGCTGCATACCCTGAATGTTGCCCATACCGGATACCGATGTATTAAAATTAGGCTGTTCCAGCACCATCGTGTACGGTATGCCTACTACCACATTGCTTGATGCCTGCTCCAGCTCAATAGCACCGTTCTGAACCGTCTTTGGATTGAAAAGATAACCATCCCCCATCACCGACACAGTACAGCCTTCCAAGTGCTCTAGGCCGTCGATAACGCATACCGCTTTTTCATATGTTTTTCTTACGGCACAATCCAGCATTATATAGTCCTGCTGGTTTTCGCTATCACTATCCAAATCCAGCTTCTCAATATACCTGGCAATCTTGCCGTTAATCTCCCGTGCCACCTGGCAATACACTACATCATTGTTCCCCTGCTGAGCCGCCAACACAGCCTCAACTACTCCGTCGGTCACAATGTGGCTCCACCCATATACCTTCTGCTCCATGATATAGGTAAGACAAAGCAATGTACCATCAGACCGCACAAAGTAAATAACACTGTCCGGTTCCTGGGCAAAGCTGCTATCTACAATCTCCTTGCCGTTCACAAGGTGTTTGGCCAGCAATGTTAAATCATAACCGCCATAGCTATCTGTATCATAGCTGTATGCCATATCACGGATAATGCTTCCCCGTCTCTGCACATATACCAGCCTATTACCCACCCTCACCGGCTCCACATCATTACAGCCGTAGTTCTGTTGGAGTCTGGGTGTGATATTTGTAGGTGTCACTGTTTCTGAACCTGATATTGTCCACTCGTTGCCTTCTGTCAATACAATCAAATCATTACCGGCATCCATGTGTGTTATCTGATATGGCCTTAGCGATAGCAGGTCAGCTGATATAGCACTATCATCAGTTACTGTGCCGGATTCCTTGTCTACAGAAAAATTCTCGTAGTCTCCTGTCATGCTCATCCATATCCTTTGAGGATACTTCACATTAGCAGCAAAGCACAGTCTATCTTGAAAGAATGTCGCACAGCTAGGATACCCCTGCTTTTTCCCCCATGCCGATAGATACCAATTGTTTGTCTTATTCGTACCGCCCAGGGCTTTCTCCACATCAGCAGTTACTTCCCTTGTACTGACAAAGCCTGTTATCTTTGCATATCCAACATGCGTGTATGGATACACTGTTAGATCTGCAGTACATTTTCCAGAGCTTTTTGTTACAGTGACGCGCACCAAAGCGTACTCTTCTACAGTACCGGATTCAGTAGGGTTATAATCGTCGCTGGATGTGTACTGCCTAAGCTGTAGCCATGTAGCACCATCGTCATAAGATATTTCTACCGTTACGGTACCGCTCCATGTTCCGTGACATGTAATTTTCCAAGTATCCCCCGCCAGAATGCTTTTACTTGTGCCACCGGTACAGCTTACAGCCTGCCCGCTCATGGACTGCTCCAGCTTTATCCAGTCCCCGACACTCTCTGCCGTCCACGTATCCTTTACGGCTGTCAGTGTAACATTCCCCGTTGTGCCGGATGGAGTTACAAAATTCTCTTCGTCAACATTCAAATCCCCGTAGGGTACCTGCTGCCAATCTACATCAGCCAGTTTCCACTCCTGTTCTGAATACCTCATCAGCTTCTTTACGGGGTGTTTTCCGCTGGCTATATACAGAACATCCACAGACTGCACAAAACGCAGTCCTGCAAGCTCTCCTGCCTCATACGGTGTATCCAGCTCTATGCCAAGGTACTGACCATTGCGCCATACTCTTATATACTTATGGCCAATCTCCAGCATATAGGAAATGGTAACTGTAAAGTTAAACTTAACCAGCATACTCTTTTTATCCTGATACTTTGTCTGGCCACAGTAAATCATGCCAGGCCGTTTCCGTACCGCTCCGTAAGGGCGTACAATGGCATTCTCTGCCTGCAATAGTGCCACCTGATATTTATCCAGGTCTATACGGCTGGCCACATCAGCAGATATTTCACCGCCCGTGAATGCCGGCTGTATAGAATAAAACGCATTAGGTGATGCCATTTATTTTCCTCCTCATTGAAATCTGGCCTGAGCATAGCTTTCCGGGAAAACAGTGCTCTTCCTTCGCTCCTGTGCCGAATAAATCTTAGCCGCCTCTATGCTATCCTGATACAGCTGGAATTGTGTCTGCTGGATGCTGGCACTGCCTGTCAGTACCATAGCCATGTTGCAGGCCAGATAGTGAGCAAAGGCCTCTATAAACTCGTCTGGAAACATATCAACATCTTTCACATTGTATGTGTACTCACACCATGCCAGTTCTACATCAGTCAGCAGTGCCTTTTGATTGCCTGTCAGCATAGCTGTATCAAAGTCCTGTACCTGCTCTTCTTTTGCGCTGGCCCCTTCCTCGTCAAACACATAGCGTACCGCCAGGCATCCTGCCGGATATGCATAGGCAAAATCCCACCCAGGCTCCTTGCCGGCAAGCAGTGCCAGCTTTACGGTACGCTTGGCAAACCCCCAGGGATACTGTCTAAGCAGCAATCTTCTGGCATGGTCGTAATGTATCTTGCACTGTGCAGCTTCTTCTGTATTATCATCCATAGAAGTAATCTTGCCTTTCGATAAATAGCTCAGTGCTAAGTTGCAAATATCTGTACTTGTCATTTTCTTTTCTCCTTTCCTGTCCTTTTGCTATACCGCCCAGAGGGGATAGACGATATAGCAAAAAGGCAGGAAACAAATATGATTTTGTCTCCCGCCCTCGGTTTAATCTAATATATCATCATCCAACACCAGCGCGGCTGTAAGCTCGCCATCGGTGTATGTGCTGGTTGCTTCCAGCTTCATGTAGCCCTTATTGCCTCTTGGCAGCTTGGCCTTGATTGGTAACTCTGTATATGTGGCCAAAGTTACCGGGCTAGTAAACGCTTCATCCGCAGCCGTAATAACAGCTACAGACAAAGTACCGGTCCCGCTGGCACCATTTACATCAGCAAACAGAATCAAAGGATCGCTGGCCTCGCCAGGTCCCAGCTTGATAATGTCGCTTTCCAGCTTGCCACTGGATAAAGTCTTTTTGTCAAAGAATGTATTTTCACCATCGAAAATCATATCAGCACCTCCTGTTAGGTAATAGCCGGCTCCTGCTCGGAAATAGCCTCACACTTCTTAACCGGCAGACCGGTGAAGAATAACTGTGGCATCTGGCCCATCATTTCCTGGCGGGTAATATGCACATTATTCTTATCCATCAGCCACAGCTCCAGCATGTCATAGATGCTTGGAGATACATACATGGCCATCTGCTTATCCCCTCTATCAAGTCCCTGGATGCGGTTCTTGGCCTGTACGATAGCCTCAATGATAGCCTGCTTGTTGGCAGCAGTTTTCAGCTTGGTAACATCAATGTTACGCACCAACGCATTTGCACGGATATTCTGTACAGCCAGACCAGCCTTCCAAGTAAACAGAGACTGCAAAGCCTGGTACTCACGGCCCTCGGAATCAGTTACAGTCTTTTCACCCAAATCACGGTGCTGCAAGCCCATAGTAGAGTTCTTTGGATAGATACCGCAGGTGGCCTGTGTGCCCCAGCCTACAATGTAGATACTGGTATTGGTATCAGTACCGGCTGTACCAGCGGAAATAACCTGGTGTCCAGCAGTTCCATTGCCGCCATCAGTCAAGGTATTGTACCGCACGCTCAGCCCATTGAAGGTATCCGGATTATCATCGGTACTGCCATAAAACATATTGGCTGCTACCACATCAGCAAAGCCCTGCACGAAAGCAGCATCCTCAGAACGGCGGAAGCCTTCCTTGTCCTTCTGCAATGCCAAAAGCTCAATATCCACGCTGGAGCGGTCCTCCAGGATAATGCAGGTATCCTGTACCTGCTTAGTGGTGCTCTTGCTACGCTTAATACCACGGTTAATCTTACGAATAGACGGAGTAGGCAGGCTGGTACGAATGGTAGTTACATTACCAGTAGGCAGGTTGCCCTCCTTCCAGCGGGCATCCTGGGTAATAGGATTTACCTTTTCCAATGCCTCAACAATAAATGCTGTAGTCCCGTCCGGGTTGATACGCTTCTTGTAGTCGCTCAAGGTCAATGCCTGGGTTCCTAAAACGCTCATGCTTTATCATCTCCTCAATAAATTCCAAAATTAGTATTGCCATACAGACTAGAGCGGGTTGCTCCACTGTTGGCTCCAAAGCCTTTGAAGGTATCCTCTTTAGTCAAGTCACCCACAAAGGCCAACATTTTGATAAACTCAATACGATTACCGGCACCAGTGTAATTCAGTGCCTCCCGCAGATTAGGTATTGCTTTCTCCATAGCTTCAAGGCCGGCGCCTGCCTTCTGCAAGGTACTGTCAAAGTCAATGCCCAATTCCTGCTTGGCTTCCTGTCCCCAGCCAGCAATCTCATTCTGTCTCGCCTGCTGGGCAAGCTGTGTCATACTACCGGCATAGTTCATACCGTATGCAGCCAGCTTGCTTGCCTGCTCATTGGAAAGCTTCAGCTCCTTGGCTATGGTGGCAAACGAGTCCGCCTGCTCCTGATTGTATTCCATGCCTTCTGGTACAACGGATTTAAAATCATACGCCTCAGTTTCTTCACCTGTTTTTCCAAGCAGCGTTGACTGATTCGCCTTACCAGTTCCGACTTCATTCTCCTGGCCTTTGCTGCTTTCCTCTTCGCCAGTCTCAACTTCCGAATCTGGTTGCGGATCTCCCGCATTATCTCCGCTTCCTGCTTCTCCATTCCCCCCGGCCTCCCCAAACAGCTGTAAATCAAAATCAAAACCAAATTCCTTGTTCATGATGTCCTCCTATTACTCTTTCATATACCTTGATACGATAGACCTTTTTATTTCTTCCTGCTGGTCGTTGTAAGCCTTGCTTTCAGACTCCATTTGATGATACAAAGATAGACCATCAGACATGCTGAGAATGTTTTCCTTTATCACCAAGCCTACCCGCCTTTCGCCCTCCTGCACCAGCATAGCATTAGTATCCATAACCACACTGCCATCGGAGCGAAGCAAACCCAAAGCAGAATCAACATGACAATTCTCCAGCAATCTAGCTACAAACCACCGCCCATCTGGGCTGTTCATTACATAGCTGATAGCTGCTTTATCCCTGCCTGCAACATTATCAGATAGCACCTTGTTAATTTCCTGGTGCATTTCTCCAATATTGTATCCTGCTTCCATATGCCCACTCCTTTACATCATACCGCCCAGCCATTGCTGGAGAGCTGGATTTCCATCGTTGGCTGCATCCGTAATATTCTTTGCCGCCTGTGCCGCTGGAGCTGCAAGCTGTACGGCCTGTGCCATTTCTGCCTGCTGTTCCTGCTTGGCAGCCGCTTCTGCCTTCTGCTTCTGAATTGCTTTAAATTCATCCTCAGTACGCTTCAAACCTGCTGGAGCACCTACCATGTCAAAATAATCATCAACAGCCTTGGTCCAATTAACCTTATCCAATACCGACTGGTCAAACTGTGCCAGCTGGCCAGTAAATGCAATAGCCTGTTCAATGTTAGTTAGGCCTGCCATCTTCTGTGCCTGGGCTAGAGGGGAAATGTACTCTATAGTTACTTCCTCCTGGCTCATTATCATAGCCAGCTCCGGATCCTCAGCCTGTGGCAATACTCCTGCCCGGTCAAGGATGTTATAGACACGCTCTATAATCTTGCGGAGAAATTCAAACTGCAAGCGCTGGACCACCGGCCCAAGCTGCTGAAGCTGTTCCTGTTTTCTCTGCAAGACTTCCTGTGCCGTCATATGCTTATCTTCCAGCCTCTCCAGCATCATAAAGAGGTCAGCACTATAGGCTCTCTTTATTCTGTCCTGCAAGTCCATTATCTTTTCCTGTAAGTGCTGGAGATTGATGCCCACCTGGAACAATGGCTTAACCGGTTCATCCCTGCCAACAATGGTATAACTGCCAGGGGCCAGATTAATGCCCTGTTTGAATGTGCTGGCACTTCCCATCATCGGAGGACGGATGCCAAGCTCTACTGCCACAATATCGTCCTTCTCCAATTTCTGGAGGCCTTTACTGTCACCTTCCGCAAACCAGCCAGGCCCCTTGCCATAGGTTTCACTGCCTGTCACAAGGTATCTAGCTACCGGTATTGGCCACTCTTCAAAACCGCCAATATCAAGGAATGTATCTGTATTACCTGCTTCCAGCCAATACAGTGACAAATATTTCATGTGATACTTATCCATGATTTCCTTGTTGCGGTCGTGAAAGCGGTTAGGCTCCACCAGCCACCACACACGATATTTTGTTTTCATACCGCCATTGTCCAGGTCAGCCCTGATTTCAGCAGGGATTTTGTCAGCACCATACTTATCTACCAACTGGCGGGCCGTCATTTCAAACTTGGTACAGAATGTATCAACGATACCATCCGGCCCGTTCTCCATCATGTAAGTACCTATGGTGAAAGGTACAAAATGCACTCCTGTGTCACTGTCCTGAAATATAGCCATAGGAGCCTGCCCAAAGGCAAGCTCCAGATATGCACTATGGATTGCATTATAGAAATTAGATTTCAGCAGCACATCCTGTAATACAGCCATCCGCTTGTCCAGCAGCTCCCCAGCTTCTGGATGATTTCTCATATCATCGCCAGACCATGTTAGACGGAACCATTGCCTGGAAGGCGGTGTTAATCCCGACATAACACCAGCTGCAAAGGCCTGATTAGCCTGCCATGCTACAGAGTGATAGATGTTTGTATCACGTCTCCGTGCATAGTCCGTGGTGTCGGCTGTATCATCAAACTGGCCAATGTACGGCAGCTGGAAGTCTCTGATAGCTTTCCACCTTTTCAGATAGTCCTGCCTGTTAGACTCCATTTGCTTTACCTTGGCCTGATACTTTCGCTTCTCAAGATTCAGCTTCAAGGCCATATCCGAAGTTGTAACCAATGTTGCAGGTGCTCTTTCCTGCTTCTCTGTATCATACATGCTACTTCACCCCGCCCAGGTTGCTTACAGTACCGCCAGTATCACCAGCAGAGCCACCGCCCAGCAATGTACCATTGTAACGGTCGTTGCTAAGGCTGGTGCTAACCCGCTTTCTCTGCTTCTTCTTAGCAATTGCTTCTGCCTGGTCAGCTCCTGTATTAGCACTTGTTACCTGCACCGGAGTTGGATCTACCTTTGCTGGTGCACTTGAACCACCGCCGCCTCCACACATACTATCATCCTCACTTTCAATCATCGTATAAATCAAAATCTACATTGCACATTGCGCGTCTGGTCCCGCTAATGAAACCTTTCGGTTGAACCGGATACGCAAAGGTTAATGCCAATGAGTCAGCTATATCCGGAGACTTACCCATAATCTCCTTGATTTCTTCCTTGCTGCTCAGCTTCATTCTGCCGGCAGCATCGAAGCTATATTCCGGTACTACCAGCTCGCTTTTCAATTCTGGAACATTGGGCAATGCTCCACCAGACTTTATCCATTCGTGCATTTCATCCCACATCTCCACACGCTTGTTGATATAGCGTTCCGGATTCAATGCACGGGAACCAAAGTTGACTTCTGTCACGTCATAGCCCATCTGCCGGCACCGGTCAATAACACCTTCACCGCGGCCAGCATCTACAAAGACCGCATCCGGTCTATGCTTATCTATCTCACGCATGAGATAAGCAGCAAATGTCATGTTGTCAATATCCCTGTACACCTTTGGCTCATAGCATACAAGGCCCTGCCGTCTGGTAATAACACAGCTATCATCACCATATCTTGCCACATCTACGCCAAAGATTACCGGAGCCAAGCCTACATCTTCCTTTGTGTAAGTGCGCCTCGCAGACTCTGTTACCTCGTCAATAGTTATCAGCACATTCTCGCAGGATGCCGTAAAGTCACATAACATTTCCTGTCTGAATTTCGTTTCAGACATTTCTGCCTTTAGCGTTTCCAATGCCTCCGGCCCATATCGACCGCCAACATCGAAAAGCCCCGACTCATCGCAGCGTATCATGCACGCATACCATTTATCATCTTTCTGTGCATTCTGCCATATCTCATAGAATTGGTTTTGACCTTTAGGTGTACCGATAAACACCGCCCAGCCGTTTCTATCCATCAAGGCAGGAAGTATAACCTCATCCCACAGCTCGCTCTTTATCTGAGCTGGCTCATCCAGTACAACCCCGTCAAAGTAAAGGCCTCTTGCGCTGTCTGGATTATCAGCGCCCATGATGTATATCCTTGCTCCACTGCATCCCTTATGCATACTGGCAAACTCTACATAAAGCTCACTTTCATTCACCGTGATGCCCGGCAATACATGCAGGTAGTATTTGAGATAGCTCCATGCTATTGTCTTTGCCTGCTTTCTGTACGGTGCAATGTACGCAAAGACCGGCATCCTCTTTTGGCACTTGATAGCCATTTTTATCATGTGATTAATAACAAGTACCGTCTTTCCGTATCGCCTATGGCACACCAACACAGACCGTGAATGGCTCTCTAAGGCTGGATGAATAACCTTTCTAGCATATGCTGTAGGGCAATATGGAATTGTATATTTAGCCATTATCATCATCCTCCCAAGCTGTTGTAGCTACCCCGTCGCCATCTACATTCTTAACCTCTGAACGCTCTCTATATTTTTCCGGTGCATTAGCTTTTAGAAGTATCTCCATCAGCTTATCAGAGTATTTTGTGACAGTGCCTACCTTCTGGCCTTTGTAATACACATCTTCCTCGAAGCCCGTCGCCCTTCTCTGGGCTTCATCTTCAAGAACGGATATGGCCTGGGGCCTCACATCATTCTCATAGACGGCAGCATATCTGGCATCTTCTTTCAGCCAATTGTAATGCGTCTGTCTGGTGATTCCGGATTTAGCAGCCGCCCGGCCAATATTTCCACCACACGATATTAGATTATTAAGAAATACGTTTTTCTTTTTCTCGTTCGTAAATCTGTAAAGCTTGGCCACTTTGTCCATCACCTCCCAGCCCTTGTTTTATCTACATCCGCAGACGGTTGCGTTTTTCGATTTTTTCGGCCGACTCTATGTGTAAAATTTTTGCTCTGTAAAAATCATATCATACACCCTAAAAAGTGGCCATGTTTTAGGGGCGGTACAGATTGCTCCATACCGCCCCTTGTTCTACTTATCGCTTATGTGATTTTCCCGTATACTTTTCTCTCTGGCACAGGCCATAGCCATCAGCGACCGCATGACAATGTGGCTCAAATGGTCCTCCATTCTGTCACCGTCATAATATTTCAAGATGTGACGAAAAGCTCTTGCCAAATGTTCCTCTGTAGGAATGCTCCGCCATGTGGCCCCTGGATGTTTCCTAGCTCCAGCAGTCAGCCCCTCCGCTACTTCCAGCAGTACACCAGATAAGCCGTCTTTCAAAAGATAACGGCACTCGTCCCTTTCCTCGTCCTGGGGAAATCTACTCTCTTTGTCTAAAACCTTTGTCATTTTCCTATTCCTCCTTACAAGAGCGCTGCTGCTCCTTCTTTATCAACACCCAGCTTTTTAAAGATTCGCCGGTTCGTTGCAAAACTTACTCCCTCTGTCTTAGTCTGGCAGACCTTTTCCATCTCCTCCAGCATATTCTTGAATGTGCTGAAATGCAGGTTAGTAATGTGCTCACGGAAATACTCCTCACACAGCTTCAATCTCTTTTTCCCGAAGCCGAAGGTAGTCCACATGGTATGCAGCCAAATCAGCCTCATATTGTCCATAGTCCTCATTGCATGATTGCGGGCATGGTGGCGCGCGTATTCTTCAATGCTTGCTTTGGTAGGTGCTGTATTCTTTTTCTGCCATAAGTAGGAATAGCCACACTCCACCTGCAAATCACTCTTTATGTCATGGAGACTCAAATAGTGGTGTGGGTATTTGCCCCCAGACTCTGGCAGTACCACTCCTTGAAGCCTCAACTTATCAGCCTCATTCGTCTCTGCTACCAGCCCAATGATTTTATTAAACTGCTGGCCAAATCTTACCAGCCGTACATACCGATAGCCAAAATCCTTATACAACACCCATGCAAAAAGCGGAACATAATACGCACGGCAAAAATCCACAATGCGGGTTAGGTTGTTGTCAGCTATAGCAGCCCCCGCTCCGCTCTTGCGCAGCTCCTCCTTCATCTCTCTCATAGCTTTCTTTTCGTCAAGGCTGGATGAAGCCCCTAAGCTCATATTGATTCTATCAAGGACATTGTTATACATCGCCTTTTTAACGCTTTTGATTTTTCCCATTTCGTTTCTCCTTTCTTTTTCTCGCGTGACAATAGGCAGACTGTGGATGATTCATTTCCATCAGCTCCCCTATCTCTTTCCATGTACACCCCGCTTTGCGCAAAAGTGCCATGCCTATATGGTCAACCCGTCTTTTCATGCCGGGATTTGCCAACTTTTCAAAAGCCATCTCTGCTGACATTGGCCAGGGATTCAGAATAGCCAGCACAAGAGCGCAGATATTTTCAGCGTGTATTGTTTCTTCTACCTCTCCCATCCTTTGGCCCTTTCTTCTCTACCTTTTTCAGCCTCATGCGGCAGAACAGATACATTTGCCCTGTTTCTTCACTTACGCTCCGCTCTACATCCTGCAGCTCATAGCCGGGATTATCCCTCTCTATAGTCACGCGAAACAGTTCAGAGTCCTCTGGTATGCTTTTCAGAATTTCAAACCGTTTGCGGGATATTTTGGTATTTTTGCTGCATGATACCCAGGGCTTGATTAATCCTTTGCTGGAAATCCAGCGTTTGGAGTTTTTCTCGTCAGTCTCCCCGCCCTTGGAAAGATAGCTGATGATTTTCTGTAGGCCTATCTTAGGATCACTTCTCAGACGGTCTGCATTACAGTAACCTAACTGCCATTTGTTTTCGACTTCCTCTCTGGAGAGCTGGCCATCCATCAGTACATGAAAATGCATTCTGCCTTTGGGACTTTTCTCAAAGACTATTATGTACTTTGAGTTGGGCAGCCCCAGCTTCTTGCGACGATAGTTCAACCTCGCAATCCAATTCTTCACCAGCTTATGAGCCTGTTCCTCAGACTCTGGATAATTATCTTCGCTAAAGGTAGGGTGTACTACCAAATCTCTATTGCCTTTGAAGTTAGCCTCTACTAGAGCCTCGAAGTATCTCTTGGCCTTTTTGGCATTGAGTCTTTTTTGCTTAGGAGTAGACTCCCTATACTTTCTTGGAGCCCACCCGGGAAGAGCACCCTCAGCAAAATTGAAATAAGACACCTGAATATAATCTGCTTTGGTGTTCTGTTTGGAACTATTTCTTCTAACTTTCCTGATGATGTTCTTCATAACTCCCTATACCCCAAACTCATTTACTATTTTTTCTTTCCGTCACTTGTTACTACCCTAGTACAAGCCCCAAAGGGCTCCACCGAACCCTTTGAGACAAATACTTTCTATATAATTATTCCGCCCAGGATGTCATTTCCAGAACGCCCTTCATTAAGTTTCTAACAGCTGCACCATAGTTATATTTCTTTTCCCCTTCCATATAACTAAGCTGTGTTAGTAACGCTTCTATTTCAGTACGAATGTTTTCATAATGTCTTATCAGCTTCTTTTCTTCTGGAGTCCGCTCCGGCTTTACCGCTTCCAGCTCTGCCACCCTGGCCTGTAACATTTCTAACTGTTTCGCCTTATCCTCTGGCATCTTCTCAACCGTAACAGTAGTGGTTTCTATCGGCGCTTTCCTGGCTTCTTCCAGCTGGTTCTTTGTATCCTCAAACAGATTTTGATACTTTTCCACTTCCTGGGCCATTGCCTCATGCTGCTTATCCGCCCGGCTTAGGTCGCGCTGTAAAGACTCACATTTTTTCTTTAGCTCTGTCAGTTCCTGGCTATCTCCGGCAGACTGCAGCTTTGCCTCAGCTTCCTGCCATTTCTTCCTTGCCTCATCATAGTGATCCCGCACATCATCAAACCGGCCTCGCAAAGCCTTTACCTCAGAATCCTTCTTAGCCACAGTTTCCTTGGCTTCTTTCAATTCAGCAAGAGCTTTAGTCAGCTCCTGCTTGCTCATGCCTGGCAGCTCTTCCTTGTGCTCCTCCATAAACTCAGTGCGCTTCTCTTCATCTTTAATAGAAGATAACGCCAAAAGTTGGCTCTGGTTCAGCTTGCCCAGAAGCTCCACATCCGGTGCCGTGCCAAATAACTTAGTTTCTTTATTATTGAAGTTTTTGTATATGGTGATGATATTCTGGGCGGTTCTTTCCGAATAATCTACATTATCCTTTAGCCACTGGCCCCAATTGCCATGCCCTACAGCACCCTTGGCCAATAGTAATTTCTCACCTATACGGCAGGTAGAGAGGTACACCGTCTCTCTTACCTGCTCCTTGATAGCATTTATTTCAGCCGCCAATTGGCTTAGCTTCTGCTCTGCTGGCAATTGGCTCTCTGTATTCATTACTTCGTTCATGCGGTTTTCCTGCCTTTCTTTTTCTCCAGGACTTCCTTACGGAATTTATCTACAAAATCCTGTACCTCTTTGGGTAAGTCTTGATTATATTTGCCTCTGGCTTGAACGATACGGCCACCGTTTATTTCCATAGTGCCAAGGGATTTGTTTATCTCGGCCACTTTTCTGATATACACAACATCAGTCTTTCCGCTGGCCACTCTGCTAATATAACTGCCCACGCAATTATGCATATCCTTGCCCTCTCGGATTAAGTCGTTGATTTCCTCCGGAATTACAATTGCATAGCCATCTGCTTCGAAGCTATATTTAGTCTTTAACTTACCTTTTCTTTCTGTCCACTCAAGCTGAGCCTCTTTGTCCCGCTTGTGTCTTATCTGCTTCTGGAGCTTAACATGAAGTTTCTCTAATCCTTTTGGAAACAGTGTCGCCTTTTCTGTGAAATCCATCTCTAATGTCTCGCAATCCCGCAGGTAGTCTGCATAAGTAGTTATGCTGGACTTTTCTTTGCTTATGTACGATAGTGCTTTTGTCAGCTTCACATGTTCCATAATCGCTTCTAGGGTATAGAATGACCACAAATTTAACTCTTCGTTCACTATTTCCAGAGTTATGCCCGCCCCCGCAGGATGTCTCCTTATTTGCTGGTATCTCTGTAATGTCCGTACATCTATACAGTGCTGTTTGATATACTCCATATCTTCTTTGGAAAATTTTCCCCGTAAGATACCTTTGAGTGTATTGGCACGCATATTGAACGCAGCTCCTAGTCCGTCACCAGCTTTAAGACTCATTGACAGAACATCTTTAAACCCACACTTAGCCAGGTACTCTATTTGTAGCGGGTACTTGGCTATTGTATGCAGCACCCGCACAGGGCTAAAGGCAGTATTGATACACTCTTTCATTGAAGCATATACATATTGCAAAGCATGTCCCTCCACAGCATTTGCAATCCCCTGTTGATATGTCACAGAGCCTATTTTTGTTGTTGCAGCATATGCATTGATTCTATCCCTGCAGCTTTTCCGTAGAACCCAATCTGTTTCATCCGGCGGCGGGGACCATCTAGCGAAGTATTTACCATCATAGAAATTCTCTGGATAAAACCGGCTTTTTCTTGATATATAGTACCCTCCCTTGCCGGGCACAAATATATACTTTGCATCAACATATCTATAAGGATCTGATGCCCAAGGTTCCGTAGTAGAAAACCAATAGAAATTCAATATAACTGTGCATGTCAATATATCCGGGTTAATCACAGAAGGCGCCCAGTGATACGTCAAGTTGCCTTGCCGTAAAGACTTTGCTTCTGATTTGTGATATTTTGTCATGTGTACCACTTTGCCGTATTTCTGGCAGTAGGGACACTTTCGCGCTGTAAGATGTGGTTCGTATCTTTGAAATCGGCTACCGCAATTACCGCAGACCGTATTACCTTCTTTATCTGTTTGGAACAAATATATAGGTTTGGCATTATTGGCCTCATGGAGAAATTCTGCCGGTACCTCATCTGGGAAGTGGGATAGCACTTCGTCTACAGTCATAACAACCCCTCCATACTAAACGCAGACAGATCTACTGCCGCTCTATGGGGCTGTTCTACTGCCACATCTTCCTCTATTTTCTCTACTTCCTCCACTTCCGCAACCGGATGCGGTTTTTCCATTTCTGGCTCCGGTGCTCCATACGGCTTGTACTTCTTGCTGGCAGCTATCATCATTTTATACAAGAGGCCATGTTCCAGCTTCTGCTGAACATCTTTCATGCCAAAGTATTCTAAGATAGTACCTACCGCTTCCTCTGGCGGTGTACATACACAGCTTGCACTGCCTCTATTTTTGCTGGCATTTTCTCTCATGGTGGCATATGCTCTGCCTACTGTTTTCTTCTTTTTCAGTATCAGCTCAGCAGCCTCAGCAGGGGAAGCCTCCAGCCACAACAACAAAATTTCTCTAACTCTATCCTCAGCACTGCCGGCAGCAATATTCTCCTGCTCCAGCTTCTCCCTAGCTTTATCCACATTCTTATCCACAACGAAAACCTCCTGTTCATAAAAACAAAACTATCAATAACATAGCTATAAAACCAAGCCATGTTACGGCTCTATCCGATAGCATAGGCCTACTCCTTTACCCAGTAGTTGATTCTAATCTCCTGGCCAGGATAGATTTTGCCTCTATCCTGCTGCAGGGCTGGATTTAATTCCACTATACCTTCTTCAAACTCCAAGATATAACGGCGCCCGCCTGTATTGAGAGGCAGGTACGCTTCGGATATGTCCCGCAGTGTATCGCCCTCTTGGACAATATATGTAGTCTCTACCAACTTCTGGGGGCCATCATAGCACCCCACCAGAAAGCCCACAGAAACTATCAGCGCCACACCTGCCATAAACTTTCTCATATAAATGTCACCAATCCTTTCTCTACCATTTCATCCGCTTTATATCCATATTTTCCCTTTACTCTGCCACACAATAGGCACCTCCAGCAGCGCTTCTCAGAAAGGATAGTATAAAAAAGCAGAAGCGCTTATCCCTGCTAAGGGAGGGTAATGTTCAATGTTGCCCTAACAGGTGCAGTCTAAACTGAAAGTGTCTACTGTGTGGCAGAAGTGGCAGAATGTGTTCAGTGTTGGACATATGCTCCCCACAGCTTTTCGTAATCTTCTTTAGTGATTTGTGGGAAAGCCTTGGCTATGTCAATTTCTTCTCCTATCTTTTCCTGGAGGAAATCATAAACCAGCCTTGCCTCTAAATCATTACGGCAAAGGACAAATACATAATCGTCGCATAAATGGGAAATTATCTTAATCCCTGTGTGCTTTTCCATATCTCGGGCTATCTCACCCATTTTCTCCGCCCAGCGCTTGATAGCATAGATACGGCCAGCTTCTACCAGCTTCCTTGGCACCAATATTCTTACTGCCCTTATATACACAAATTCTTTTCCCATTTACTTGCCTTCTTTCATAGCCACGATAGTATGCAAATTATCTCCTTGGTGCTCCCTAATAAACTCAGTCAGCACATAGATACTGATGCGCTTATGTCTGCCAAACTGTATGCAGGGCAACAACGATGTGTCTATTAACTTTTTTATAAAAGCTTGATTTGTACCCAGACGGGCTGCCGCCTCTTTTTGAGAAATAAGACGGTCCCCCTCTGCTACATCAACCACGGAAAACTCTGACATTTTTTACACTCCTTTCTACTTTCTCAACTCATTTCCTACTCAACACACCGACCAAAGTGTGTGCGCCTGGGGCGCAGCAGGCACCCATAGCAGCACTGTCTAAAGAAGTTGAAAAATGACAATGCTTATCCCCTCCCACCATCTGAAGGAGGGTACAGTCTAAACTATGGATACCTGCTCTGCCACAGGCTAGCCCCGCTGGATGGCGGGGCTATATTTTACTTTCCCCACTTGGCATCATCAATCTTACAAGTTTCCCACTTGGCATCCATAATTTTATAGCGAGTATCCAACCTTAATGAGTAACTAAGAAGGTCTAACTGATTCTCCAGTCTGGTAGCTTTAAACCTGCACTTCACCGCCTGGACACATACATCACCCGCCAGCTTCTCTATGGTTTTCTCACCTTTCTCACCTAAAACATACAGCTTCACTATATCCCCAGCATATCCGCCGAAAGTTCTAGCGAGGCTTCGAAGCTCTGCACACCGTTGGGCTGTCACACGCTCCATTGCCCGAAGCTCCTGGCGCTTTATCTTGTATTCCTCATAGATTTTCTTATTCATCTTGCCAGCTCCCTTCTATCCAACATCTTTAACAGCTCTCTTCTGATGACCCCTGGCTCCTGAATGGCCATGATAGCGCAGGTGATATTCTTGCGATGGTACAGCTCGCTTGGAGTGTTCTTCTGTACCTGCAGGTACTCCTCGCCAATGAATCTGTAGATTTTGAAAATGTCAGAATCTGCTTTGTCGTCGTACTTGTCGCCCAATACCTTTCGAGCGGCTGCCAAGAGCTTGATTTCATGTGCTCTTTGCATAGCGCCAGCCAAATTGAGGGCGGCTACTGTGATAATTGCGATGGTGCATGCAATAATAATGCTTGTCATTTTTTATCATCCTTTCTTATCTGCTTTACTTACGCTGGTTTGTGAGGCGGGATGGCTGCCATGCCCATGTTGAAACATTTGGATGCCATGCGCTTTACGGCTCTTTCCCAGGGATTGCCCTGCCGTAGTTCTTCAATGAGCTGGTGAGCATCTCTTACGATTTCTTCCATTTCTCTGTCTTTGGTTTCCATGGTGTATGCTCCTTTCTTTGATGTGTTAATAATTAACTTTATGACTATATAATAAGCTAGTCATTAACATTTGTCAAGATATTTTTCTTGCTTTTTGTTAATTACTAACATATAATGTTTACAGAGGTGATTTTTATGAGTATTAATAAGAGAATAAATTTGTTGCGAAAGCAACTAGGTATGATTCAACAAGATTTTGCTAACAAAATTGGAGTACAAAGGGTAACTATCAGCTGGATGGAAAAGGAAGGTAATACTATTACCAAGCAGAACATTAAAATTATCTGCGATGCCTTCAATGTCAACGAGAATTGGCTTTTGAATGGCGAGGGTGACATGTTCCGCCCAGCTGATGAACCCGACATTCTGGACAGACTGCAGCAGGAGCTGAAGCTGACCAGTCAGGAAATGGAGATTATTAGAACCTTTGTGGAGCTTTCTCCAGAACAGCGCCGTATGGGTATTGAGTTTGTACAGACCTTTACCAGCAAGCTGTCTGATGTGGCCAGTGCTTTGCAGGAAAAAAAGTCACAGATTACCCTTACTGTATCTCCGGAAGATTACAAATTATTTCAGGAGATTAAAGCAGAAGAAGCGGAGCAACAAGCATCCGATTGTGGAAGCACCGTCAAAGAAGCAAAAGAAATTAGCTAAACAAAAAGCCGCCCCTGCCAGGGCGGCTAATTGAAAGGAAGTACCATCATGAAAAATGTAGTAAAAGAAAGCAGGCCACAGGTAGAACCACACGTAATTACCAGTCAGAACTCTCCGGAGCTGGCTCAGCGTATCCGCCAGGCTTCTGCAGCTATCCTAAAGCGCAATTACAATTTATATAAGGAGCTGGAGAATAAATGAATGAAGTATCTGAAAATATTCAATTACTGCTAGACGACATTCTTTTGTTCCACGAAGAATTGGAAAGAGTTTTTGCTATGGAAAAAGGTATTCACGACCAAGGCTTGCTGGAATCAGCTGTACACGCACCTTTTCAAACCTTTGGCGGTGAAGATTTATATCCAGAGCCAATAGATAAGTCGGCCAGGCTTTGCTTTGGCTTGGCTAAAGACCACCCTTTCCGGGATGGAAATAAAAGAACCGCAGTACATGCTATGTTAGTTTATCTGGAAATTAATTCCATAAAGCTGAATTACAACGACCAAGACTTAGAGAATGCTATTATCTCCGTTGCCGATGGTTCCATGAGCAGTGAACAGCTAGCGGATTGGATAAGAGCACATGTTAATTCATAGGGCATAGAACATTGACCATTTCGAGCAAGTGCACGAAATGGTATCCTAATACACTTTAATAGTACTATACATTTCCTACTCAGCACACCGACCAAAAGTTTATCACTAGGAGATGTATAGAATGAAAAACCCAAATGTTAAAGATGTGCCCCATGTTAGATGCAGGGGCAAGAATTGGTATTTCCGTATTAAGAAACCGAATATGTATGGCGAATGGATCTGGACTGAGATTAAGGGTGGCAGTACCAAGGAAGAATGTATTGCGAGCTACTATGCCGCCAAAGAACAGATTGGCCAGGAAGTAAAGGTATACAATCCTGATACCATTACTGTACGCAAGGTTTTTGAGGTATGGTTCAGCGAGTATGTTGAGCTTAACACCAGGCCTTCAACCCAAAAATCTTATGAGGGTATGGTCCAAAAGCATATTCTGCCTGTAATTGGCAATCTTAAACTAAAGGATGTTACGCCCCGCGCCATCCAGAAGCTTATCAATGTGAAGCACACTGAATTGGCCAGAGCTTCAGCAACAAAGCTGCTGACTGTATTGAAGCAGGCTATGGCCTATGCTGTATCGCCATGTTGCTTTATTGATGTCAGCCCGGCGACTAACATCAGAGTGCCAAGAGCGATAGATGCCAAGCCCAAAAAAGCTCATGTATTTACATTGCAGGAGTTAGCAAGCATCGAAAAGCGTTTTCCGCCTGGCCATCAATACTATGTGCCGCTTCATATCTGTTTGTATGCAGGTTTGCGCATCGGTGAAGCTCTGGGGCTTCGCTGGGATGATGTCAATATGGAGAACCAGGAGCTTTCCATTAGAGGTACAATGATGGAAAATGGAGTTTGGCAAGATGTACCCAAAACAAAAAGCAGCTTCCGCACCATACCCTATGGTGAGAAGCTGCAAGAGATTTTGGAAGCTGAGCGAGAGCATCAAGACTCCGCCCGGCTGACATTCAAGTATGGAGTCTACAATCCACGCAATTATGTATGTTGCCGTCCTGACAGCGGATACAGGATGTGTGGTCGAGACTTCCGTTACTTTAATGAATGGTGCAAGGAAACCTTCGGCGAGGGATCGACACACTCCCTCCGTCATACCCACGCGACAATGCTTCTTGAAGCTGGCGAATCGCTGGAGGCTGTTTCCAAGCACCTAGGTCACACTACCGTAATAACCACATCTAAATATTACTCCCATGTAACGGAAAAAGGCAAGTCCCAAATGAAAAAAACTATGGATGCAGTCTTTCCTATCAGTGAGTAACTTACGAATTTATTATCGGATGTAGTCGCTACGGGTAGCTGTGAATGACGATTCCTTGCAAATGCAGTCTTTTTGCAATAAGCCAAAAACTATATAGCGATATAGGATTTTATGCCTAAAATTATAGTTATCGGATGTAATAGTTTAAAATGGCTGGTAATCTTTATAATCTCACTGCTTTTTTACCTATTCTTCTAAGGAAATTTGCCATCTGGCTACAGTTTTATAACCATTTATCTGTGTGTTCAAGCATGAATACCTGTATACAAAGTGCAAATTAATAAATATTCCGTAAAGGATTATAATTTTTATAGATTTTTCTATAGTTTTGATATATAATGTTATTAAATAAAGGAGCGATGCTAGTGTTAGAAGTTTGTTTATTTTCTATTGTTTGGCTTGCCTATGCTGGCTTTAATCTCTATCATATTTTTCAAGAATCGGAGGATAGGGATTTTGTAGACCAGCTTATGGAGATAGAGCGTTTTATCGCCCCCTCCTACATTGCCAAATGCATGCTGATGATGGCCTTTGCCCTGTTGGCTTTTGATATAGTAGGATTTTATCTAGCCTACAAATTTGCTTACGCCCTTGTTAATGATATATATTATCGTATTACATTTTTCTTTGTTTGCTTCTGCATATTCTTTACGGAGCAGATTATAGCTCTTCGCTTCACAGTAAGGGTTAGTTCCGTTATCAAGCGTGCTGAGGACAAGCCGAGACTTTTGCAGCGTTGGGTTGACAAAAATGAGCCAGATCTGAAAACCTTTGAAATTATAGCTATTATTTCCAAATTTACTATAGCCTTGCAGCTATTTATGTTTACAGTTTTAGCTCATATCTAGTGGGTTGGCTATGCTTCTCATATAGTCAATAAATATATTTTTAAGAAATTGTGGTGCGGACAGTTTCTTAGCATAAAAGCCTTCATATTCCTATATCCTAGGCCGAAGGAATATAAAAGGCATATCTTCATACATTGTCTTTTCCCTAGACAGTGTATGCCAGAGGATTATATTCTATCTATACAAATTAGGAGGGTTACTATGAATCTTTCAATCAAAATTCTAATTTCCCTGGTACTGTCTGTTGTTGTTGGCTTGATAGCAGGGGTTGATGGTCTACCATTTATTAAATGGTGGATTGCTCCAGTTGGTACTATTTTCATCAATTTAATCAAGATGGTTATTGTACCTATCGTATTTACATCCTTGGTAGTCGGTATGACCAGTCTTGGCGATTTGAAAAAGCTAGGGCGTATTGGTATAAAGACTATTTTCATTTACCTGTTCACTACTGCTATTGCTATTGTAATTGGCTTTATTGTAGCCGGCATTATCCATCCAGGTATTGGTCTTGAAATGACCGCTGGCGATGCTGTCAAGGTAAAGGAAGCACCTTCTATCATGCAGGTATTAGTAGCTATGGTACCTACTAATCCAGTTGCTTCCATGGCCAAGGCTGATATTTTGCCTATCATTATTTTTGCACTCTTTGTTGGTGTGGGTATTCTTCAAGTTGGCGGCAAAAAGAGCCAGCTGCTGATTGACTGGTTCGATGCAGCTGCTGAAGTCAGCTATAAGATTATCAACATGGTAATGCAGTTCGCTCCTATCGGTGTATTCTGCTTGTTGCTGCCAGTTGTAGCCGAGAATGGTCCTAAGGTACTGCTGCCTTTGTTGTCTGTTATTGCATGTATGGCGTTTGGTAGTGTTATTCACGCTGTTGCTGTTTATTCCAGCATGGCTCGTATCTGGGGCAACACCTCCCCTCTTAAGTTCTTCCGTGGTATGTCCGAAGCAATCCTGATTGCTTTCACCACCTGCTCTTCTGCAGCTGCACTGCCTATCAACATGAAGAACTGCCAGGAGAAGCTGGGCTGCTCTCGTGATATTACTTCTTTCGTACTGCCTTTGGGCGCTACTATCAACATGGATGGTACAGCTATCTACATGGGTGTTTGCTCCCTGTTTATAGCAAATGTTTATGGCATTGACCTTACTATGGCTCAGATGGGTATGATCATTTTGACTGGTACTCTGGCTTCCATTGGCACTGCTGGTGTTCCTGGTGCAGGCTTGATTATGCTTTCCATGGTTCTCCTTTCCGTAGGCCTGCCTATGGAGGGTTTGGCTTTGGTAGCTGGTATTGACCGTATTCTGGATATGTTCCGTACTACTGTTAATATCACTGGTGATGCCGCTGTAACCTGCGTAATTAACGAAACCGAAAAGCAAGCTTAATTAATATTCAATAGATTCCTCGGTAACAGACTAGGCTGTGCCGAGGAATTTTTTTGGCAAAAAAAGGAGACGACAATCAGCCGTCTCCCCAAAGTTTAATTTTGAAGGTCACCTATCTTCAATGCTTTTATTAGATAAATGGTTCAGCAGCCTTCTGAATCCCCTCTGGATTTGCCTTGAGCCAATCAGCAAAGCTCATACCGCTATCTGCTACAGTTCTTCCCAAAGCCACCAAGAAATCCGGCACCTCTGTCTCAAAAATTACGCCTACCTCTTGGCCAAAAACCTCCTTGCCCTGTAGCTCACAGCCGTTAATTGTCAAAAGCCAAGCGGACTGTCTTTCCTTAACAGCACCTCGAAAACCTATAACAGCCAGCTGTGGAGTGGCACATGAGCCAGGACAGCCAGAAATATGAATAGCAGGCAATGCCCCATCAGGAATACCTGCTTCTCTTACAGCTTCTACCGCTGCCTTAAGCACAGCCTGAGAATCCCGTACTCCCTGCTGACAGATAGAGGCACCAATGCAGGCAGAGGCCATCTCAAACTGGGAACGTGCTGTATCGCTAGCTGTTATAGCAATAAATTTCTCTGCTTCTTCGGCATTAAGATTAGCAATATAAGCAGTTTCATCAAGGGCTAATCTGATTTCTCCCGCCTCAACTTCCTGCAGTGCATCGCTAACCTGACAGAAAATTTCTGGATTTGGACATCCTCCCAATGGATGCCATATTACACTATAAAGCCCTTCCTGTTTCTGAGGAATAGCTCTTGGATGCTGAATAGTATCTGTGCCAGTCTTAGTAATCACATTGGGATGAATCTCAAAACCGAAATCATCAGTCCCCTCTACCTCGGCCAGCTTTTCCTCAAAAGCCTTCCGATAATTCTCTGGACCTCCCAATGTTTCCTGCATAAAGCGGCTTCTGGCTCTCATGCGATTTTTATAGTCTCCGTAGGTACGAAACAATACCCACATGGCTCGAACATATTTTAAAATATCCTTTGGTTCTACAGCTTCAGCTACCTTAACACCTATCATTGGATTTAAGCCCAGACCACCTGCGCTGTATACATCAAATTTGCCATCAGGACGAGCTGCAAAGCCCAAATCACGCATGGTAGCATGGGATTGGTTTTTAGGGGAGCTGGAAAAACCTATTTTATATTTTCGAGGCATCTTCTCAGCATTGATAAACTGCATAGCATACTGTCCAGCAATCTCCGCATAAGGCATAACATCAAAGTATTCATCCTTATCTAAACCAGATAAAGGAGAGCAAGTGGTGTTACGAGGGAAATCTCCCCCACCACCAACAGTTACAATGCCTACCTGCAAGGCATCCTCCATAATCTGGCATACTGGCTCCAGTTCCAGATTGTGTAGTTGAACTGTCTGACAGGTGGTAAACTTCATTTTATTTATGGCATATTTTCTCACAGCATCTGCAATAAAGGCCATTTTTTTTGGCGTAAGCCTGCCAGCAGGCATTCTCAATCTCAGCATGCTCAGAGGTTTATCTCCCTTCTGGGCGTAACTGCCAAACTTGCCGGAAATGCCCTTGTATTCAGCTCTTTTCAACTCGCCTGCATAATATTTTGCTGCTGCCGTCCGAAAAACCTTCATGTCCTCTTTCCAATTTGCTTCTGGAATAATCTTCATAAATATACACCTCTCCAAATTTACAATGCACACATCTAATATACAAGCAAAATCTCCTGACTAAATTTTATTTAGCACAGGTTATTTGCTGATTTTGGCTAGTATAATCAAATAAGCCGTCATTTTTCTCCTCCAGAGCTTTAATCATATGATAGGTATATTCATTGAAAGGAGTCGGTATCCCCAGCTCCTGTCCCATATTTATCAATGCTCCTGAGAACATATCAATTTCCGTATGTCTGCCGGCATCCAAATCCTGCAAGGTGGAATATCTGGCTGCTGGCGGTTCAGGACAGCCCTTGGTAATGGCTTTTTCGGCCAAAGAAATATCAATTCCCTTGGCGGCTGCAATGGCTTCCAGCTCACGGCGCAGGGCCTTGCTAATAAACTTCATATGTTGGCTGTCACGATAACAGCCTACCCCTGCCCCTAATATTGCCTGGGGTAAATTATTGGTAACATTGAGACGGAATTTGCTCCAAATTTCCTCCCGGATATGCTCTGTTACGCGATAATGAATATTTGTCTCAGCAAAGAGCTTTTCTATAGCCTTTACTCTGATACTAGCAAAGGGAGCCTGCAGCTCTCCTAAAATAATACCAATTGTAGATTCTACATCGAATACGTATTCATCCTGCTCCTTGTGGGAAGCTATTTTGATAAGAGAATAAAGCATATTTTCCGGCCCAATAACAGAAGCTATTGTGTCCTCGCTGTCCACACCGTTCATCAGGCTTATAACTGTGGTATTTTCCCCCGCAATAGTCTTAATATCCTCTAACGCCCCGGCTAAGGCACCATATTTCAGTGCTACTACCAGAAGATCCACATTATGAGCCTCCTTGGGACTCCACACCTGAGGATGATAAATTTTATTATTTATCTTGCAACCCTGCCCAAGGCGCTGAGCCCGCTTTCCTGTAGCCACAACGCCTAGAGTTATACCCGGTTTCTCTGCTAAACCTTGAATTATATAGGAACCAACTGCTCCTGCTCCCAGAACAGCCACTGATTTCATCTCCATAATGATAACCTCCTATCAATACATATTATATATATATTCTTTATTATAATCCAATTTGTTCAGCTTGTATATTATTTTTTTGCCAAAAACAAAAATCCCCTAAGGAATACTGTTTTCCATAACCTTGTCAGTTTTTCCAACGAGGTTGCTATAAAAAAACAGTATATCAAAGGGGATATGTACTTTAGCCAGAATGACGATTTAACAATTTTTTACATTTAGGGCACGAATAGCGTTCAACACTGCCAGAATCATAACTCCTACATCGGCAAATATAGCAAACCACATATTTGCTATACCTACAGCCCCTAGAAGCAAGCACAACGCCTTAATACTAATGGCAAAGATAATATTTTCGTAAACTATGCTCATACATTTCTTTGCTATATTAATGGCCTTAGCAATATTTCTTGGATTATCATCCATAAGAACTACATCGGCAGCTTCAATAGCCGCATCAGAGCCCATAGCTCCCATAGCAATACCAATATCTGCTCTGGTTAATACAGGGGCGTCGTTAATGCCATCGCCCACAAAGGCCAAATTGCTATCCTTTTCCTTGGCAGTCAGCAAATTTTCTACCTGTGTAACCTTGTCTGCAGGCAGAAGCTGACTGTGAACCTCATCAATAGCCAGCTCATGAGCAACCTCCTGGGCCACAGAATCTCTATCACCAGTAAGCATAACAGTTTTTTTGATTCCAGCCTTTTTTAGAGCCTGAATTGCTTCCTTTGATTGAGGCTTAATAACATCGGAAATCACAATATGTCCTGCATAGTCATTATTAATAGCGATATGGATAATGGTGCCAGTGCTATGACAGCTTTTATATGCTACATGAAGCTGATCCATGAGCTTGTCATTACCTACAGCTACAGATTTTCCATCTACCTTGGCCACAATACCATGACCGCTGATTTCCTGAATATCTGTAACTCTATTTCTGTTTATCTCACCCTTATGTGCTCGTTGCAGACTCAAGCTTATAGGATGAGATGAAGCACATTCTGCCAAGGCTGCATATTCTAACAGCTTTTCCTGGGCCAGAGTGTTGTGATGTACGGCGCTAACCTGAAAAACTCCATGAGTCAAGGTGCCAGTTTTGTCAAAAACCACATATTTTATCTTGGACATGGCTTCAAGATAATTGGAGCCCTTAACCAAAATTCCCTCCTTGCTGGCACCACCAATGCCAGCGAAAAAGCTCAAAGGCACACTTATAACCAAGGCACAAGGACAGCTGATTACCAAGAAAGTTAAGGCCCTATATACCCAAATATCCCAATTAGCTCCAACCTGCCATATAAATTGATTGACCAAAGGTGGCAATATGGCCAAGGCCAAGGCACTATAGCAGACAAATGGCGTATATACCCGAGCGAATTTGGAAATAAAATTTTCCGATTTGGACTTACGGGAGGTAGCATTTTCCACCAGCTCCAAAATCTTGGCTACCGTGGAATCATCAAATTCTTTGGTGGTACGAATTTTCAACACTCCATTAATGTTGATACAGCCACTAGTAATTTCATCCCCTACCACAACATTACGGGGGACGCTTTCACCAGTAAGGGCACTGGTGTCAAGGCTGGCCTTGCCATCCAGTACAATTCCGTCCAAGGGAACCTTTTCCCCAGGCTGAACTACAATAATATCACCTACAGCCACATCATAAGGATCTACTTTGGTAAGCTGTCCATCCACTTCAATATTGGCATAATCCGGCCGAATATCCATCAAAGCTGTAATATTGCGACGGCTTTTGCCTACCGCATAACTTTGGAATAACTCACCAATCTGGTAAAACAGCATAACTGCTATAGCTTCATTGTAATCTCCACTTTGTTCATAAATTGCCAAAGCAAAGGCGCCTATGGTAGCTACAGCCATCAGGAAGTTTTCATCAAAGACCTGTTTGTTGCAAATCCCCTTCCAGGATTTCCAAAGAATATCATAGCCAATAATGCCATATACCACTAAAAAGCATATTAGCTTTAGTACACCAGTAATAGGCACAAACTGCAGGGCTATCATCAAAATGCCAGCTATAATAATGCGCTTCAGCATTAGCTTTTGTTTTTTGTTCATTGCTTACCTCCCGAATATTGAATATTCCAACACAGGATTAGCCAATACCCAATTAGAATTCAATTTCGCAATCAGATTCTACCTTGCGGCAATTCTTCAGCACTTCTTCCATAACAACCTTAGGATCCTGACCGTCCTCAAACTCTACAATCATTTTCTGAGTCATAAAATTCACTACAGCATTGGCTACCCCAGCAGTTTTCTTGGTGGCCTCCTCCATAAGATTAGCACAGTTGGCACAATCTACCTCAATCTTGTAATTTCTTTTCATTTGAAAATCTCCTTTCTAAAATGGATTGTTTTAACGATTAAGCATTTGTTTAATTGTTATGTATGTAGTATAATATATGTACAGACAGAAGTCAATACCAATGAGAATTTTTTTCATTGGTATGCTATCTGATTTGTATATTAATACAGGGAGCTGAATTAAATGAGTCAGGAAAAGCAACTTCCCCATGACCATCATGAAAATGAAATAGCCTTTAATTTTCTTTGCGCCAATATAGACCATATTGAAGATTTTCGCATTGTTTCAGATATTTTCAAGCAATTAGGAGATCCTACCCGTTTGCGAATTTTTTGGCTGCTTTGTCATTGTGAGGAATGTGTACAGAATATTGCCGCTATGATGAATATGTCCAGTCCAGCCATTTCCCACCATCTTCGGCCACTTAAGGCCAGCGGGCTGATAACCAGCCGTCGGGAAGGCAAGGAGGTTTATTATCGGGCTGCCGATTCTCAACAAACAAAATTACTACATATTATGATGGAACAGGTTATGAAGATAAACTGCCAAATTTGTCCCAAATAAAGTAATCCCCCTAAGAAGCATGAAGCAAATTTCATATTTCATAGGGGGTTGTGTTTTAGATACTATTTATATAATTTCATTTAGGCAAGATACCCTCTGCCTGGGCCTGCTGAATATCACCTGTTAAACGAGCCATATTATACATGGCAGCCTCTATAGGCGTAATTTCCTTAGTAGTGGTAGAAGTCATGGAAGATGCCACTGGTTCCCCAGAGGTTGTAAAGAAGCTGGTTTCTGTAGCAATTCTATACAAATTGGGATTTGCCTTGTCCATAGTACCGCTAATTTTTATCTGAGCAATATATTCACAGCCCGCCTGTTCTGCTTCCTGACAGGCTGTAAACAAGGTATCCACTTCATTGGAGGCTGCTACAGCATTTTCATCCACATGTATTCTCTGGAACTGATTCATAAGCAGATCTCCAACTGCCAACTGCATATAAGCACTATCATTCTGAATATTTTCAGGCAGCTTCATCTGCACAGGGGCAATATATACTCTCCCCTTATCAAATTGCTGATTCCACAGGGGGCCTATTGCCATTCCTTCCTCACTTATAGCCTCTGGCTTGTAGGAGGCCAACTGCTGCAAGGTCAGCACTCCTCCTAAAGATTCATCATAATAGCCTCGAATGGCTGCATCCAAATAGCCTGCCATAGAGTGATTAAACCTGTGGGAATTTTCATTTTTCTGCCATTTATACTCTGTACCAAATTGTACATAGCCGGATTTTAACATTTGCAGGGCGTTTTTCACCAAATCCCCGCTCATGGTATAGCGGCTTACATCCAAGAGACAGCCGTATTCCTCAGCAAAAGCTGTATTACCTACCGTGGGAGCACCAAAGGTAACAATACTTAGCTTGCTGGCATCTGCTCCAGCGGCCATCAATCTGGCCCCTAACAAGGTAGCCACTGCTCCTCCAAGACTGTGACCTGTAATATACAAATGATCATTGGATTCTGACAGAAATTTTTGTATTTCATCGGCAGCTATTTTCCCGCTCTCCCGTGGTGTAAAAAAAGCTGTCATGGTGTAGTCATTAAAGCCTCTATGGACCATAGGAGCATTGCTATCTACCTTTTCCTGCTCAGCGTATTGACGAAATTCATTAATATTGGAGCCACCAAACAATACCTTGCTGCAGCGCAAATCTACCTCAATATCCTTAAGCTTTTCTGTGCCAGGAATAACAATCAAGGTTTCCTTTTGGCCTGGTTCTGCCTGCATATTAACTACAGTATAAAAAACCGTATTTGCTCTGGCGTCCTTATTACGATAATCAGTGAAACGCCAGCCAAGGCGATCCATTTCCTGCCGCACCACATCATTCATATCTGTATCGTATACCGCCATATCTGCCAAAGCACAGATATAGGCCAATCTGGCTTGTTGAAGTGAACTGCGGATTTCAGCTCCAGCTTCCATGGGAACTAAAAATAGGATCGCTAAAAGCCAGATAAACATTTTCTTCATAATTAGAACCTCCTTCACAATTAAATGGCTTGACTATTGTGACAAAAAGCAATATAGTATTGCCCAGTAAAGTAATTGATAATAGTTATCATAAAATACAATAGAAAGGAGTTTTATCTATGTTTGAACTATTAAATATCAGTATTTGGCAAGGGTTATTAATCCCCTTTGCCGGCACCACCTTAGGAGCAGCCTGTGTATTTTTCATGAAAAAGGAGCTGAACCAGCTGGTACAGCGCAGCCTGACAGGCTTTGCTGCTGGAGTTATGGTGGCTGCCTCTATTTGGAGTCTATTGATTCCTGCTATGGAGCAATCAGCAGATATGGGCAGTTTTGCCTTTATACCTGCTGTAGCAGGCTTTTGGCTAGGCATCCTGTTCTTGCTGCTACTGGATCATATTACGCCCCATATTCATATGTACAGTCAGGAACAGGAGGGCCCCAGATGTTCCTTCTCCAAAACCATGATGCTGGTGCTAGCAGTTATCATCCACAATATTCCAGAAGGAATGGCTGTAGGTGTTGTATATGCCAGCTGGCAGGCAGGGGTATCCGAAATATCCCTAGCCGCAGCTACTGCCCTTTCCATTGGCATTGCCATCCAGAACTTTCCTGAAGGTGCCATTGTCTCCATGCCCTTGAAATCTGCTGGCATTAGCACCAGCAAAGCCTTTGGCTGGGGTGTGTTCTCCGGGGCTGTGGAGCCTTTGGCCGGCATATTAACCATTATCTTTGCCAGCCTAGTAATACCAGTATTGCCATATATGCTTAGCTTTGCTGCTGGAGCCATGCTTTATGTAGTAGTCGAGGAGCTAATACCAGAAATGTCCACTGGTACACATTCCGATATGGGCACTATTATGTTTGCCATGGGCTTTAGCCTCATGATGACCTTGGATGTAGCCCTTGGCTAAATCAGATTTGCTCCAAGGCAGCCTTGGCCAGCTGGTCTGCCCGTTCGTTGCCTTCTACACCTGTGTGGCCCTCCACCTTCTGAAAGCGCACCATATTCAAACGAGAGCTCATGAACTCTGCATAGGCCTTGGTTTCTGGCAATTTAGCCTGCCACCGCTTCAGTGGCCAGGCCGCAATCCCCTCGTAGTCATGGCAAATAGTAATAGCTTCTTCTCCCTGAGCCTCAGCCCAGAGAACAGCCTGCTGGGCTCCAGCCATTTCACCAGCCACATTCCGCAATCTAGCAGCTTCTGGAGAATTGCCCCTGCCCTTGTCCTCAAAAACCAGATGTCCATTCTGATAAGCTGCAAAGCCCCAGCTATAGCAGCCATGACGATAGGAGCCATCCACAAAGATAACAGTTCCTTGTTTTAAACAATCCGCATCAAAGGCCTTGGTGCCTTCGCTGCCCTCCATATAGCTTTGAGCCTCTGCCAAGGTTACAAAACCCTTGAATCTGGCTCCCTTAAACCCCACCACCTGTCGCTGACATTCTGCCCAGTTTTTGTAGATACCTGGCTGACGGCCAGAAAGAACAGCATAATAATTATTCCTTGGTTTTGCCACAGGAACCTCCTTCATTTTCTCATAATTTTTGTAATAAAATATAAATAGATAAATATGGAAAAACGGCATGACCTTTCCATATTGGAGTGGCTATGCCGTCTTTTATTGCCCTAATTATCTATTAACCAAATCCAAAGCACATTTATTGGCCTCAAAGAGAATCTTTTCCTCATCCATAGTTTTCAATTCTCCCTTTTCCATAATAATACGGCCATTGCAAAGCATGGTATCTGCACTGGAGCTATTAGCAGAATAAACCAGCAAGGATACCAGATTATGTCGAGGACACCATTCTGGACGACGCATATCATAGAGAACAATGTCCGCCTTGGCCCCAACTTCAATTTTGCCTACATTATCCAGCCACAGAGCCTTGGCACCATATTCTGTACCCATACGCAGAGCCTGGGCTGCATCTACAGCCAGGGGATCCAGCTCCTTTACCTTGTGGAGCATAGCAGCTAAGCGAACCTCCTCCAGCATATCCAAATTATTATTGCTGGAAGCTCCATCAGTACCAAGAGCTACCTGCACCCCCTGAGTCAAAAGCCAAGGCACTGGAGCTACACCACTGGCCAGCTTCATATTGGAGCCTGGATTATGCACTGGTGTTACCTGATGCTCCTTCATAATGGCCAAATCTTCATCATCCAGCCACACGCAATGAGCGGCAATAGATGGACGCTGGAACAGACCAGTATCCTCAATATATTTAAATGGACGCTTGCCATATTTTTCCTGAATCTCCTTGATTTCTGCCTGAGTTTCAGACATATGAATATGTACATTAATGCCATTTTCCATAGAAGCCTTGGCTGCTGCCTGACAGAAATCCGGTGGACAGGTATATGGTGCATGAACGCCTAACAATACACTAATTCTGCCATCTCCAGAACCGTGATAGTTGCGGAACAACTCCACATTTTCCTCCAGAGTTTTCATTGCTCCCGGCATAAATCCAATAGCACCACGGCTCAGAATACCTCTAATACCTGCGCCAATGGTTTCATCAGCAACGATTTCCATCCAAGGCCCGTACATATCTGCAAAGGCAGTTGTGCCAGTGCGAATCATTTCCACCAGAGCCAGTTGAGCACCAATGCGAATGTCCTGCTCCTTCATCTTGGCTTCTAATGGCCATATTTTATTGTTGAGCCAATCCATCAGCTCCATATCATCGGCATAGCTTCTCAGCAAAGTCATAGATGCATGGGTGTGAGCATTAACCAAGCCTGGCACCGCAAAATGATCCTTGCCCTCAATAATATGATCAGCCACAAAGCTCTCAGGAATATTTCCTACAGCAGCAATTTTGTCATTTTCTACAGCAATATCAGCAATATCAGTAGAATAATCAGGCCGCAAAACATTGGCACCCTTGATTAAAATCTTCATATATATCCCTCTTCCGTACCTATCTTTTCTCTATTCTTAGCATTGATGCAGATAAGCATACTGCTCTGGTGTCAGCTCGTCAATTTCAATGCCCATAGCCGCCAGCTTAATCTTGGCAATCTTGGCATTAACTTCCTCTGGCAGCACATATACCTTGTTCTCCAGCTTGTCATGATTCTCTACAATCTCCAAAGCAGAGAAGAACTGTACGCCCCAGCTCAAATCCATAATCTCTGCTGGATGTCCGTCACCGCAAGCCAGGTTTACCAAACGGCCCTCGCCTAACAGATACAGCTTTTTGCCATTGGCAAATTTGAATTCCTCAATACCAGGCTTAACTGGACGACGGGACTCAGATACCTCTTCCAGCTCAGGAATATTTATCTCCAAATCAAAGTGACCAGAGTTGGCCATAACAGCGCCATCCTTCATGGACTCATAGTGCCAGCTCCGCAGAATATCCTTATCGCCGGTAAGAGTCAGGAAAATATCACCAATCTTGGCAGCCTCATCCATAGGCATTACCCGGAAGCCATCGAAAACAGCCTCAATAGCCTTGATTGGATCCACCTCGGTAATGATAACATTGGCACCCAAGCCCTTGGCACGCATAGCGCCACCCTTGCCACACCAGCCATAACCAGCAATAACTACAGTCTTGCCTGCAATTACCAGATTAGTGGCCCGCATAATGCCTTCCCAGGTGGACTGACCTGTGCCATAACGATTGTCAAAGAGATACTTGCAATAAGCATCGTTAGCAGCCATCATAGGGAATTCCAGCTTGCCAGCGGCCTCCAATGCTCTATCGCGAATAACGCCAGTAGTAGTTTCCTCAGAACCACCAATAATCTTTGGCAGCAGCTCACGGCGCTGATTGTGGAGACGATAAATCAAATCACCGCCATCATCCATAATAATATCAGGCTCACAATCCAGTGCCATATCAATATAAGCATCGTATTCGTCCATATCACAGCCATGATGAGCAAAAACAGTTACCCCATCCTCTACCAAAGCTGCACAAACATCATCCTGAGTGGATAAAGGATTGGAAGCTGTAGCAATAACCTCCGCCCCTGCAGCCTGCAATACCAGAGCCAAATAAGCGGTCTTTGCCTCCAAATGCATGGTCATAACCATGCGAATACCAGCAAAAGGCTTGGATACGGAATACTCCTTTTCAATAGCATTCATTACTGGCATAAAATTCTTTACCCAGTTTATTTTATCATGACCAGATGGTGCCAAATTAATATCTTTGATTTTGGATTTTTCTACAGAATTCATTGTCTACATTCCTCCTACGTCTCTCTTGTTCTCTTTATGTTTGTATTATAACATAGTTCCCTACCAAGTTGTAGTCAGGGAAAATAATATTTTCTACATATTCAGTTCCGTACCTGGGCAGAGATTCTCATATTTGGTTCTCTCCAGTTGAAGAGGAGTTACCGCAATATTTCCTCCCAAGGTAACCATAACATCAGTATCCTCTGGATTTCCTCCATCCAAGGGACCACCACCGACTACATAATAGAGTCTGCCATTTTCATCGTGATGGGGCTGATAGGCATTGGCATAATCCCTTACTCCCTGACGGCACCATATCCATTTTGGCTGCTGAGCCAACCTTTTGGGGAAATTTATATTCAAAAGAGTTTTGCCACAGCCTACTGGGAAAAGCTGCTGCAATCTGGCAGCAATTTCCTTGGCCACTACCTCAAAATCGTATTCCGCATTGTAGTCTAAGGACACTGCCAAGCCATTACACCCCTGCACATATCCCTCGGTGGCTGCACCAATAGTGCCAGAATAAAGAATATCCGTGCCTACATTTGAGCCATCATTAATGCCAGAAATAACCAAATCCGGTTTCAAAGCAGGATTTCTTTGAATAATTCCTTCTACATACAGCTTGACAGTATCCGCTGGCGTACCGCTAATAGTCAAAGCCTTGATGCCATAAGCCTCCTGCAGAGGAGCGTATTCCTCCACATATAGCCGTTCCCTTACGGTAATAGCATGAGCTTTAGCACTTTGCTGAGAGGCAGGAGCTGCCACAATCACCTGATGCTCCTTATGCAGTACCTTGACCAGGGCTTCCAGACCGGGAGATTGAATGCCGTCATCATTAGTAATCAATATGCGCATAGATATCCTCCTTGAAACAATCATATATACAAAAAAACAGGTTAGAAGCACGTTCCAACCTGCATATCTCAAATGGTGTCCCACCGGAGACTCGAACTCCGAACCTGCTGATTAAGAGTCAGATGCTCTACCAGTTGAGCTAGTGAGACATTTACCACAATATATATCATAGAAAGAAAAATGGTGTCCCACCGGAGACTCGAACTCCGAACCTGCTGATTAAGAGTCAGATGCTCTACCAGTTGAGCTAGTGAGACATTTACCACAATATATATCATAGAAAGAAAAATGGTGTCCCACCGGAGACTCGAACTCCGAACCTGCTGATTAAGAGTCAGATGCTCTACCAGTTGAGCTAGTGAGACATTTTTCTGAGGCCTTAGCGCCTCGCAACATTGATTATTATAGAGGGGAAACTAATCATTGTCAACACTTTTTTGAAAAAAATTTCGTTGTTTTAGAAAAAAGTGATTTGTAAAACTAATTTTACCCCCTTTTTGCGTATACTATTGCCTAGTAAAAAACATGATGATTACACAAAGCGATTTTGATAATCCTTGCTTCGATGTATATCATCATGTTTTTCTTTTACATCTGCTTGTGATGACAGCAGTGTTTGCCACAATAACAACCATGTCCACAGCGTTTGAAACATTCCTGCTCTAGGCAATCATTACCCTCGCAAAGCTGAAAATCTCCACCTTGAATTTTGAGAGGCCTGCCTTCTACCAAGGCATCAGCCACCTTACGACGAGCTGCTTCATAGATTTTCTGCACTGTAGTCCTGGCCACGCCCATGCGCTTGCTACATTCCTGCTGGGACATACCCTCCCTGTCCATAAGGCGGATAGCTTCATATTCATCCAGATTTAGAATAATCGGCTCATATTCCAGCTGGCCTGTTGGCATAAATTCCTGCACCAGTGGCATATGACAAATGCGCCGGCATTTTGTTGGTCTAGCCATAGCGAGCTACCTTAGAGCAGCTGCTCAAGATTCTCTATAGGCTGTAGACCTACAGTTTGAGCCGCAACCTTGCCACCCTTAAATACCATCAATGCAGGAATGGCATCTATCTGGAATTGCGTTGCCAGCTCTGGCTGTTCATCCACATTGATTTTTCCTACCTTGATTTCAGGATGCTTAGTGGCCAGCTCCTCCAAAATCGGCCCCATCATCTGGCAAGGACCACACCAGGCTGCCCAGAAATCCACCAATACAGTCTGAGAGGCTGCCACTACCTCCTGCTGGAAATTATCCTTAGTAATATTTATAACTGCCATAATATTTCCTCCTTTAATACGACTCTTTGTAACTTATACTAATCTTATAATAGTTGTTTAGTTAATGTCAACTGAATTTTTGACATATGTCATTTTCGAAATGCTCAAAGCTTATATTCATAAATATAAATCCAGCACAGCTTAATTACCCTAATCTGATTTGCTTGTTTTTATTGAGAATTTTTTGACATTTTCCATCAACAGTGTTATTATTATGTCGTAATAAATATTTTTTATCATCATTTTGTACAGTGATTAACAGCTGTACCCTTATAGGTAAAAGAAAATTCATTTGAGCAAACTGCATTGATGAAGCATTTCCTTATCCATAAGGATGATTGGTATTATTTTAAGGGGGTATATTTATGTATTCATTCCTCGGTTGTTTGGCCATGCTGATTATCGGCTTCCTGGTTTATGGTAAGCTGGTGGACACAATCTTCAAACCAACTGACGAGCCAACACCTGCTGTGCGTATTAATGATGGTGTTGACTACATTCCGCTTCCTACTTGGAAGGTATTTATGATTCAGCTTCTGAACATCGCTGGGCTCGGTCCAATCTTTGGTGCTCTGGGCGGTGCGCTTTGGGGGCCAAGCGTTTATCTCTGGATTGTTTTCGGAACCATCTTTGCCGGTGGTGTGCACGATTACATGTCCGGTATGATTTCTCTCCGTGAAAACGGTAAGAGTATCTCCGAGGTTGTAGGTCACTATCTTGGCAAATTCATGCTGCAGCTTATGCGTCTCTTCTCCGTTGTATTGCTGGTTCTGGTAGGTACTGTATTTATGACTGGCCCTGCTAACCTGCTGGCAATGCTGACCGGCATGGATCCAACCATGTGGCTGTTAGTTGTTTTGGCTTACTACTTCCTGGCTACTCTGTTGCCAATTGATACTTTGATTGCTCGCTTCTATCCATTATTTGGTGCCTGCTTGCTGATTATGGCTTTTGGTATTATGTTTGCCATGCTGTCTGGCGTAGGTGGCCATACCATGCCTGAAATCACCTTGCAGAACCTGCATCCAAAGGATCTGCCTATCTGGCCTCTGATGTTCATCACTGTTGCTTGTGGTGCTGTATCTGGTTTCCACTCCACTCAGTCTCCTTTGATGGCTCGCTGCTTGAAGAATGAGCATATGGCTCGTCCTGTATTCTACGGTGCTATGGTAGCTGAAGGTGTTATTGCTCTGGTATGGGCTGCTGCTGGTGTTACCTTCTATGAAAGCACTGGTGGTTTGATGCAGGCTATGGCTGATGTTGGTCAGAACAAGGCCGTTTACGAAATCTGCGTTGGCTTCATGGGTTATGCTGGTGCTGTTATGGCTATGCTGGGCGTAATTGCCTGCCCTATTACTTCTGGTGATACCGCTTTCCGTTCCGCTCGTTTGACTCTGGCTGACTGGATTGGTATGGATCAGAGCAACAAGACCAAGCGCTTGTATCTGGCTGTACCTCTGCTGGCTGTAGGCGGTTTGCTTTCCCAGATTAATTTCACCATTGTATGGCGTTATTTCGCCTGGACCAACCAGACTCTGGCTATGATTGTTCTTTGGACTGGTGCAGTATATATGTATCGCAAGTTTAAGGGTTCCAAGGCATATCTTGTAGCGGCTATTCCTGCTACCTTCATGTCAGTAGTAACTACTACCTATATTTTGCAGGCTAAGGAAGGATTACAGTTGCCAACAACTATTAGCTATCCAATGGGGTTTGTTTTCGCAGCTATCTTCCTGTTCCTCTTCCTACGGGTAACTGTGCTTCGCAAAGAATCATAATTTAAAGATATTGTACTTACATTGTTAAGAACATATTAGTATTTTGTTAAGAGCAGGTTAGGACAAACAAAATCCTACCTGCTCTTTTCTGTAGTAAAAACAAAATATTTATTTACTTTTGAAGTTATAACCTTTATAATAATAACAAATGTATTGTACAATCTTAGCAATATTCATTCCATCTATGGTATAGGAGTTGATTTCATGTACAAATTGGACAAAATAGACAAGGAACTTCTACGCTTGCTGCAGGCTAATGGCCGAGCTACTATTTCCAGCCTTAGCGAAGCTGTTTCTCTATCCATGCCAGCTGTTAGCGAGCGTGTTAAGCGTTTAGAGTCCTCTGGTGTTATTCAGAAATTCACCGCCATGCTGAACCCTTCATTGGTAGATAAGCAGCTCATGGCATTGGTTCAGATCGGCTTTAAGCTTCAGCGCAATGCAGATGCCTTTGTAAATTATGTTTCTACAGAACGGGATGTTAAGGAATGCTTCCGGATTACTGGTAACTATGAATATACCCTAAAGGTACAAACCAGTAACACCTCTACCTTGGCAGAGCTTTTGAATCGCCTCAAGGCCCAGCCAGGCGTTAGCAAAACTCATTCCATCATAGTTTTGTCGACGGTTCTAGATCGCCCATCAGTAACAATTAGCTAAATTAATAGATGCTGATTCCAGCTAAATTCAAAAAGGTACTATTCAGATTACCATATCTAATCTGAATAGTACCTTTTTTACGCTTATTTTTAGAGGATAGCTCTTTGACGATTAGCCTCATAGAGTACAATGGCGGCTGCTGAGGCCACATTTAAGGACTCTGCCTTGCCAGACATTGGAATGTACACCTTGCGATCCACCGCCTCCATCAGCTCTTGGGAAACCCCATTGCCCTCATTGCCAAATACCACTGCTGTAGGGCTGTTATACTCAGCCATATAATGCTTAAGAGAAAGCTTATCCAGGGCTGTAGCCACCATAATAACATCATTATCATGACAGGCATCTACAAAGGTGTCCCTGGACACATTATCCAAAAAAGGAATATTGAATATAGAGCCCATAGAAGCCCGTACCACCTTGTCACTAAACAAATCTACCGTACCTGTCAGGCAGATTACACCTGTACAGCCCAAGGCATCGGCAGTACGAATAATATTACCAGCATTGCCAGGGTCCTGAATCCCATCAAGAACAGCCAGCAAAGGAGCTTCTCCCTCCTTGCCAGTCAGTACCTCCTGCCAGGTAAAAAGGCGCTGCCCCATAACCAACAGCAGCCCCTGACCATTAACAGTATCTGATACCTTGCTATACAAGTCCTGAGACAGCTCATAGACAGGGCATTTTCGTTCCTGCAGCTCCTCCACCGCCTTAACCACCCTTGGGCTATTCAAAGACTCTGTAGCAGCCAAGGCAAATTTTACAGGCCACTGAGCCTGGATGGCCATTTCAGCCAAACGTATTCCATCTGCCACAAAAAGATTTTCTTCCTTGCGATATTTATGATTATGCAGCTTGTTTACCAGCTTTAGCTTGCTATTAGCAGAGCTTTCAATACGCTCCAATTCCTTCAATGTATGCTCCTTCCTTAATACAAGCCTCCGGTAGAAATTTCCTATCTCTCCCGGAGGCCTTATCATCACTCTGTTTTATTTTAGCATATGACTATATGCTTCTGCCAGCTTTTTGATATCCATATCAGTAGTATTGATGCAGACATTGTAGTTCTGACGTGCACCCCACTTCTGACCTGTGTAAAAATCATAGTATTTGGCACGACTTTCATCAACATTATTGATTTTCTTCTTCATTTCTTTTTCTGTCAGCTTTTCCTCTGGGGTAGCTCTTTCCATACATCTGGCAATCCTGGAAGGCATATCTGCATAGATGAAAATCTTATATGGATTATAATCCCGCAGAATGTAGTCCGCACAGCGACCAACAATAACACAGTCAGACTGCTCTGCCAGCTCCTGCAACACCTCGGTTTGAGCCGTATAAACAGATTCCTCCACCATAAGAGGATAATATACCCCTACCGCTGCAAAGGTAGCACCAATGGTCATTGGGAACAAAGGCATAGGGCGCTTCTCCACTACCTCCTTAACATAGCCCTCAGACAAATCTGCCTTGCTGGCTATCTTGGATATAATTTCTTTATCATAGTATTTAATACCGAGATTTTCCGCCAAGCGACAACCAAATTCACGACCGCCACTACCGAATTCACGACTTATAGTAATAATCTTGTTCATATAAATCACACCTTTCTGATACATATATATTTCAACAAAAATATTCAAAATCCTGCTAAATTATAAAAAAAGAACGCCGGACTTTGTAAAAAATCCGACGTAATCGTTTTTTAGGCAGGCTGATGGCCCTTGTGCATCTGATTCCACAGTATTCCCACTATAGCTCCTGCCAAAGCTGGCAATAACCAACCAAGATTAACACTATAAAGTGGCAGATATGTCATCAGGAAATCATGGACACCTGGCAATGGAAGCTCTGCTGCCTGCAAGCCATCCATAATACTGAAAGGCAAGGTCATACCTATGCTTAGACGATAAACCAGGGAGCTTCCCTGAAATAAATCATCACAAAGAGACAATATTACCAACACTATAAAAATTGGATAAAGCGCCACCAAAAATGGCACAGAAATGCGAATCAGCTCTGTTAAACCCATATTAGCAGCCCAATAGCTGAATAAGGTAGCTCCCAGCAGCAGCTTTTTATATCCCAATCTACCATCAGACACATACTGATAATAGCTGGCAAAGGCTGCACTGACACCAATACTGGTAGTCAAACAAGCGAAGCCGATAATAAAGGCCAATACCAGCTTGCCTGCATCCCCAAAGAATACATAGGTGGCAGAGGAAAGTATAATACCTCCATTGGCGGAATACCCCAATACAGATGGGCAGGTAGCACCTAAATAAGCAAGAGCAGTATATACAGCTCCCATAAGCACAATAGCCACTAAACAAGCCTTGATACAAGTTCTGTAAATAGCCTTTTGCTCAGTTACTCCTTTGGCTTTAACAGCAGAAATGGCCAAACCACCTACTGCCAAGGCTGCCAGCAAGTCCATAGTTAAATAACCATCTGTAAACCCAGAGGCAAAAGGAGCATCTATATATTGATCTACCGGTGGCATAATTTCGCCAATTGGAGCATAAAATGTCCTGACGAAAAGCACACACAGAAATAGCAACAATACAGGGCTAAGTATTTTACCTACGGTATCTACCAAACGGCTTGGATTGGCGGCAAAGAAATAAGTCAGAATAAAGAATATGGCTGTATATATATACTGTCCTTCCGCCATAAAATCTACTGGCAAAAACGGTCTAATACCAATTTCAAAAGAAACCGCTCCTGTTCTTGGTACAGCAAACAATGGGCCAATAGCCAAATATAAAAGTCCGAAGGTAATTATACGAAACCAAGGATGAACCTTTTGCTCCACTAATTCAGTATATTTGCCACTAACCTTAACTATAGCAATTAACCCCAAAAGTGGCAAACCTATACCTGTAGTAAGAAAGCCTATTACAGCCATAGGATAATTAGTACCAGCATTCTGAGCCAGTAAAGGCGGAAAAATAAGATTACCTGCTCCAAAGAATATGGAAAAAACCATAAAACCAACGGAAAGCATTTCCTTCATAGATAATTTTTGCAATTCATACACCCCAACTTACAAAAAAAGAGCTGCCGAAGCAGCTCCTAATTTCTCTCTCTTAGAGGTTTTCCTTAGCAACAGCAACCAACTGTGCAAATGCATTTGCATCACTGATAGCCAGGTCAGCCAGCATCTTACGGTTTACCTCAACACCAGCCTTAGTCAGGCCAGCAATCAGGCGGCTGTAGGAAATACCATTAGCACGAGCAGCAGCGTTGATACGAGCAATCCAGAGACGACGGAAAACGCCCTTCTTGGCACGACGATCGCGACGTGCATAGTAGAGAGCCTTCATAACGGTCTCATTAGCCTTCTTAAACTGCTTGCTCTTGGAACCCTTATAGCCCTTAGCCAGCTTCAAAATCTTCTTATGTCTTCTATGTGCAGTCACACCAGTTTTAACTCTTGGCATGTTCTTATCCTCCTCAAATTCAAGCTTCTACAACGATATTATGCGTATGGCAGGCACTTCATAGCGCGCTTCTTATCAGCAGCAACTACCAAAGCAGCCTTACGCAGATTGCGCTTACGCTTTGGAGACTTCTTCTCCAGAATGTGGCTCTTATAAGCCTTGTTTCTTCTAATTTCGCCACTACCGGTTAAAGTAAAGCGCTTTGCAGCAGCTCTGCGAGTCTTCATCTTCTGCATTACTGTTTTCCTCCCTTAGATGGGGCCTTTGGGGCCAAAATCATAATCATATTTTTACCTTCAAGCTTAGCATCTCTTTCAACAGATACTGAATCCTTCAGCTGTTCAGCAACCCGGCCGAGAATCTCACGGCCCAGCTCTGGATGAGACAGTTCACGGCCACGGAACATAATAGTAACCTTGACCTTGTTTCCCTCTTCCAGGAAACGAACTGCATTCTTCAGCTTGACGTCAAAATCATGCTGTTCAATATTCGGACGCAGCTTTACCTCTTTGATAGAGATAACCTTCTGCTTCTTACGGGCTTCCTTCTCCCGCTTCTGCTGTTCATATCTATATTTGCCAAAGTCCATGATACGGCAAACAGGTGGCTTTGCCTTTGGAGCAATCTCCACTAGATCCAGATGCTGTTCCATGGCCATGTGCAATGCATCACGCACCTGCATAATACCGAGAGTCTGTCCCTCAACATCTGTTACACGGATCTCTCCGCCACGAACCCGGATTTCCTCATTGATTCTTGCAATTTCCTTAGCTATTTAAATACACCTCCTGATAGATATTTCAACGGCAGTGTCAGCAGATCCGCCAACAAAAAATGGAGGCGGCACAAAGCCACCTCCATAAGTATTCAACACTTACCTGCATGGCCTACAGCCATCAGGTGAGAAGGTGGCGCCTTCTGCTTCAATCACTTACATTATAATAGCATACCCTTTAGGATATGTCAACACCCAAAATTAATATTTCTGAGATTTTTCAGCAATATTTTTCTGGATATACTGAATAAACTCGTCAACAGTCATGGTAGTAGTTTCCTTCTCACCATGACGACGCATATTAACAGTACCAGTCTCCATTTCCTGATCGCCAACTACCAGCATATATGGAATCTTCTTAACCTGAGCCTCACGCATCTTGTAGCCAACCTTTTCATTGCGGTCGTCTACCTCTACTCTAAGGCCCAAATCAAACATCTTCTTCTTCAATTCGAAGGCATAATCCATATGCTTATCAGTAATAGGCAGAATCTTTGCCTGTACTGGAGCCAGCCAGGTTGGGAATGCACCAGCATAGTTCTCAATAAGGATACCGATGAATCTCTCAATGGAACCATATACTACACGATGAATCATAACTGGACGATGTTTCTGGCCATCCTCACCAATATAGGTCAGGTCAAACTTCTCAGGCAGCTGCATATCCAGCTGGATAGTACCACACTGCCAGGTACGGCCAATGGAATCCTTCAGATGGAAATCAATCTTTGGACCATAGAAAGCACCATCGCCCTCATTAACCACATAGTCCAAACCACGATGCTCCAAGGCATTGCGGAGGCCATTGGTAGCCAGCTCCCACATTTCATCGGAACCCATGGAATCCTCTGGACGAGTGGACAGTTCAGCATGATAGGTTAAGCCAAAGGTGCTATATACCTCATCAAAGAGATTAATAACATTCTGAATCTCTTCTTCAATCTGATTTGGCATCATAAAGATATGAGCATCATCCTGAGTGAAGTTACGCACACGGAACAAACCGTGAAGAGCACCGGACAGCTCATGACGATGTACCAAACCCAATTCGCCGGCACGAAGAGGCAAATCACGATAGCTGTGCTGCTGAGTCTTGTATACCAGCATACCGCCTGGGCAGTTCATAGGCTTGATAGCGTATTCCTCGCCATCAATCTGAGTAAAATACATATTCTCCTTGTAATGAGCCCAGTGACCAGAACGCTCCCACAGCTCACGATTCAGAATCATAGGAGTGCTGATTTCCTGATAACCATAACGGCGATGTACCTCACGCCAGTAATTAATCAGCTCATTGCGGACAATCATGCCATTTGGATGGAAGAATGGGAAGCCTGGGCCTTCCTCATGAATGCTAAAGAGATCCAGCTCCTTGCCCAACTTGCGATGGTCACGTTTGGCAGCCTCCTCCAGCATCTTCAGATAAGCATCCAAATCATCCTTCTTCTCAAAGGCAGTACCATAGATACGCTGCAGCATCTTGTTCTTTTCACTGCCACGCCAGTAAGCACCAGCCACGCTCTGCAGCTTCAAAGCCTTTACCTTGCCTGTAGAAACTACATGAGGGCCTGCACAAAGGTCAGTAAACTCACCCTGAACATACAGAGAAATCTCTGCATCCTCTGGCAAATCATTAATCAGCTCTACCTTGTAGTTCTCACCAGCCTTGGTGAACATATCCAGAGCTTCCTGACGGCTAACCAGCTTACGCTCCAGCTTCAGGTTCTCCTTGACAATCTTGTGCATTTCCTTCTCGATTTCCTTCAAATCCTCATCGGTAAGGCGCTTCTCCATGTCAATATCATAGTAGAACCCATTTTCAATAGCAGGACCAATGGCCAGCTGAACATTTTCGTCCTTGTACAGACGCTTCACAGCCTGAGCAAGAATATGAGAGGCAGTATGACGGAGGGCATGACGTCCCCCTTCATCCTCAAAGGTCAAAAACTGAACAGCAGCATCCTTGTCCAATACTGTTGTCAAATCCATAACTTTATCATCAATACTTACAGCTAAAACCTTCTTAGCCAGGCTGTTGCTGATAGACTTTACCAACTCCAGGGCAGTAATACCTGCCTCTGCTTCTCTGATAGATCCATCCGGCATAGTCAATTTAATCATAGTAACCCTCCTGTATTTAAAGAAATTTTTTATTTCTTTTAAAGTACCATTTCTCATTATAGTATTTGCCGTAATTAGTTGCAAGATTTATTTACAAAAATACATTTTATTGTTTTTTGCTATAAAAATTTCGTAAATTTGTTTCGAAAATACTTGTCAAGAACATTACTTCGTGTTATTATATAGTCAAACAAACATGTTGCGAACTTCTCTTTCCGGAAAAAAGGTTTCTCAAAAGTCTTTTCGTAGATAGTACGTGTCATTTTATCTTCTGCGTTTAAGACTTCCAGCGACACACCATTAACAACAGACAAAAATTAGCTGTTAAAGGAGCTGTTCACCATGAAAAAAATATTAGTTATATCTTTAATTTTCTTTGCGGCTTTCAGCCCATTGCATTTAAACAATGAATATCTTAGATGTAGCAGCTTTGATACTGTTACCACCCGTACAGGTGATACTCTGCTTACTATTGCCGAAAGATATACTGTTAATGAGGACGACAGAGAAAAGCTAGTAGAAGCCATCTCTGATATTAACAGCCTGCCTATAGATGGCCCACTTCCTTCAGGCAGAGCTATTCAGGTGCCCGTACTACCTGCTTCCAGCCTTGGCCAAGTCGCCCAAAATAGATAAAAATATGTACAATATGCTAAAAGACCATTATAGTTCCTGTTTCTGCGTTGTAGCCTCCTTAGATTTTGAACCCTTTGGAAATACTAAACATTACAGTTGCCATAATGGTCTTTTTATATTACTTTCCTATACTGCAACCTGATGATTTGAGAAGCACTGCAACCACTTCTCCTGATTGCAGCTTACTAGGCATCCTCCAGCAACTCCATTAATTCATCATAGTCATTTTGCAGCTTATCATATTTCGCCTGCAATTCCTTCAAGGCATCTGCCTGTTGAGAGGACTTGCTATTCAGCTCATTCTGCAGAGCTGTAACCTGCCGTTCCTTGGAGGCCTGTAGCTCTGTCAGGGCTGCTTCCTGACTGGACTTTAGATTAGCCATATCAGCCGCATGCTCCTGCTGCTGTCTGGTTATTTCCTGGGCGTGTCTGTCCCGTAGTTCCTGCATAGAGCTGCTATACTGAGAACTTTGGGCTGACATCCTTGCCTCATAGGATTTGCGCTCCTTTAACAGCTTGGCCTCGTATTCAGCCTTTTGTTCAGCTAACAGCTTTTCACTTTGAGTCTTTTGCTGTTTGACAATATCTTCGTGCTGCTGCTTGATTCTTTCATAAGCCTGACGCGCCTCCTGCTTCAGATTGTACATTTCCTCTTCCAACTGGAGGCCAATAAGGATGCTGGCATTTAGGGGATTGAATCGCCGACTGCCGCCGGCGATTTTATCCACTCTCCCATTAAAATCCTCAGCCAGCTTTTCCAGCCAGCCTTCTTCATCCCTATCAGTGGTCAGCTTATAACGATTACCAAGAATGACTACTTCTGCTTTTTTTGCCATAGGAATCATCCTCTCAGCTCTGCGTCAAACTCCTTCTTTACAGCCTCCAGAATCTGCTTAAAGCCCTGATCTGCATCAGCATCAGTCAAGGTCTTATCATTGGACTGGAACTGAATATTGAAGGCCATAGACTTCTTACCTGCTGCCACCTGCTTGCCCTGATATACATCAAAGAGAGTAACATCAGTAAAGTACTCACCGCCATTTTTGGCAATGGTGCGCTCAATCTCAGCCGCGCTGACATTTTCATCCACCAGCATAGCCAGATCCCGACAAATACCAGGATATTTAGGCAGAGCCTCTGTCTTGGTCTTTTCGGATTTATACTTCATCAAGGTCAGAAGATCCATCTCAAAGATATAAGCCTTTTTGGTAATACCAAAGTTCTCAGCCACCTTTGGATGCAGCTCACCTACAGCGGCGATTACCTCCTTGCCCTTCTTGAAGAGGGCAGTCTTGCCAGGATGCATAGCAGTATATTCCCCTGCCTCTACCTGATAACGGCTGATGGAGAGAATTTCCAGCAAATCCTCTATAATACCCTTGGCATCATAGAAATCAATCATATCGCTGTCATTGCTCCAGCCTACAGGATTGCGACGGCCTGTCATAAAGCCAGCTACCTTTACAACCTCTCTTGGCAGTTCAGTTAATGGCAGAGCCTTTGGATAAAATACAGGCGCTACATCAAAAATCTTAATATCCTCGTTCTTGCGGGACAGATTGCGAACTGCATTTTCCAAAATGCTGCCTAACAGAGTAGTACGCACCAATGGGAATTCATCAGTCAGTGGATTCATAATAGGAATAGCCTTGCGAAGACTGCTTTCCTGTGGTATTTCCATCTTGTCAAAGATATCATGATTAGTAAAGCTGAAGGAAACCTCCTCGCTAAGGCCCATATGGCTCAAAGTCAGCTTCAATCTGTCCTCAAACATCTGGGCAGGCTTCTGGCCACCCTGAGTAACATTGCCTCGTGGCGTAGTAGAATGAATATTGTCAAAGCCGTAGATGCGAGCTATTTCCTCAGAGAGATCCTCCATAAAGGTTACATCATTGCGCCAGGATGGTACTTCTACACTATATACACCATTACCAACCTCAGAAACCTTGAAATAAAGCTTCTCCAGAATATCAATCATTTTCTCTGCTGGCAAATCAGTTCCCAAACGATTGTTAATCTGCTCAGGAGTGAATTTTACATGAACAGGCTCCTTAGCTGTTGGATATACATCTACCACACCCTGAGTTACAGTACAAGCCCCCATATCCTGCAGCAACTGGGCTGCTCTATCCAGGGCACGAATAGTACCTGTTACATCGGTGCCACGCTCAAATCGTCCAGATGCCTCAGAATGCAGACCACATCCTCTGGAGGTACGACGAATGCTAGGGCCATTAAAGCAAGCTGCTTCCAGTACAATAGTGGTAGTTTTCTCAGTAACTTCAGTTTCCAAGCCACCCATAACACCAGCCAAGCCAGCTGCCTTTTCAGCATCAGCAATAACCAGTTCTGTCCCCTTGGCCAAACGCTGGGAATCATCCAGAGTATGCAGGTTTTCCCCTGCTACAGCCTTGCGGGCTACCAGACTATGACCAGCAATTTCATCATAATCATAAGCATGCATAGGCTGTCCCAGCTCTACCATAACGAAATTGGTAACATCAACTACATTATTGATAGCACGGATACCAGCCCCTTCCAAACGCTGCTGCATCCACTTTGGAGAAGGACCAATTTTTACATTTTTCAATACACGACCAGAGAAGCGACTGCACAGATCGTGAGCCTCAATGCCGATTTTAATCATATCAGCAGCCTTGGCAGCATCATCCTCATTAACCTTGATTTCTGGCCACTTTGGCTTATTGCCAGTAAGAATAGCCACCTCGCGAATCAGGCCAAATACACTAAAGCAATCCCCTCTGTTAGCTGTCAGCTCAAATTCCAAAACCACATCATCCAGGCCAAGAACCTCTGTAACTGCTACACCAACTGGAGTATCCTTTGGCAGAATATAAATGCCATTAAGCTGCTCTTCTGTCATATTGGTGGTGTCCAGCTTCAACTCATCAGCAGAACACAGCATACCATTAGATGGTACACCACGAAGCTTACCCTTGGATATCTTCTGTCCTGTTGGCAGCTTAGCCCCTACCATTGCTACAGGAACAATATCATCCTGATGAACATTCTGAGCACCAGTAACAATCTGTACAGGCTCAGCTCCACCTACATTCATGGTGGTAATAAACATATGATCAGAATCTGGATGAGGAACGATATTTTCTACCTTGCCGGTAACAACCTTTTCCAGTCCTTCATCGGCACGAATAACATTTTCCACGGGAATCCCGGCCATAGTCAGCTTATCAGCCAATTCCTCGGCGGTTTCTGTGAAATCTATATAATCATGAAGCCATTTTATAGATACCTGCATTTTCTCAATCCTCCCTATTACCAGAACTGCTTCAAGAATCTCAAATCGTTGTCATAGAACAAACGCAGATCCTCAATACCATAACGCAGCATAGCAATACGCTCTACACCAAGGCCAAAGGCAAAGCCACTAACCTTTTCAGGATCATAGCCACTCATTCTTAATACATTTGGATGAATCATACCAGAGCCAAGAATCTCCAGCCAGCCTGTGCCCTTGCAGACACGACAGCCCTTACCCTGACACATAACGCAGGAAATATCTACCTCAGCACTAGGCTCAGTAAATGGGAAGAAGCTTGGACGGAAACGCACCTTTACCTTGTCATTGAAAATCTGCTTCAAGAAGTTCTCCAAGGTGCCCTTCAAATCAGCCAGGCTGATGCCCTTATCAATAACCATACCCTCAATCTGGGTAAACATTGGCGAATGGGTAGCATCATAATCATCACGACGATATACACGACCAGGAGCAATCATACGGATTGGACTATTAGGCTCATGAGCCTCCATAGTTCTAGCCTGTACAGGAGAGGTCTGGGAACGCATGAGAATATCTTCATTAATATAGAAAGAATCCTGCATATCCCGAGCTGGATGATCCTTAGGCAGGTTCAATGCCTCAAAGTTATAATACTCCTTCTCGATTTCTGGGCCTACTTCCACAGTAAAGCCCATCTTCATAAAGATAGCTTTGATTTCCATCAAGGTCATAGTCAATGGATGAATATGACCACGAGGTGCACGGCGTCCTGGCAGAGTAACATCAATCTTCTCATTTGCCAAACGCTTCTGCAGCTCCTTCTCCCGCAGCTCTTCATTTTTCTCTGCAATCAGCTGTTCCAGCTGCTGACGAGCCTCATTAACAATCTGACCAATACGAGGGCGATCCTCCTTGGACAGCTGACCCATACCTCTCAGGATACTGGTTAATTCACCTTTTTTGCCCAGATACTTGACTCTGATGTCATTCAGATCTCCAAGGCTGTTTACTGCCTGCTTTACAGCCTGAGCAGCTTCCTGCCGCAGCTGTTCAATCTTTTCTTCCATGTTATCCTCCTTTATCTATCCGGGAGCAGAACAACAAAAAAGCCCTCGCCCCCATAGCTAGGGGCGAAGGCAAATAACTTGCGGTTCGCGGTACCACCCTAATTTTTACTTAATTAACTCCTTAACGCGGAAAACGTTCTGACTACATCTCTTCACCAGAATAGCTCCAGAGCGAACTTCATCTATTTGATACTGTTCCGGTTCCACCCTTCCGGCACTCTCTATAAGTCTGCAAACAGGTTACTTTCTCTTTCTTCGCTGTACCATGTATTTTAACACTATTTTTATTACATGGCAACTATTTTTCCTGGCCAGATCCAGGATGCATCCTTATTATCAGGTATTGCGAATATTACCACAGATTCGTTCAGCATATGTCTTAAGCTCATTCAGTTCCCTAACTGACAAGCCGTTATAAGCCATACTTACCCAATCATCCTCAATCTTCACAATAGCCTCACCAACAGTTCTGCCATCCTCAGTAAGGAAAATATGATTTCTACGGTGATCCTGAGGATCCTTTAGCCGATGAATCAAGCCTGCTTCGCTAAGAGCATTGAGCTCTCTGGTGACAAAAGCCTTGTCCATGCTCAATCTGTTGCTGATATCATCCTGTACCAGACCTTCATTTTCAAAGACTGCATAAAGCACAGAACCTCTAGAGCTGGTTTTGATTCCCAGTGGCTGCAAACGAGCCATCATAAATTCCTTGTGCCGCTGACGGATGAATGATACCAATGTATCAATTTCATCCCTGACCTTCCTATTTTCCATATAGCTGCCCCTCCCTACATCAAACATAAAACTATACGGCAAATTTTCCTATACTTTCCAATTATATAAAAAATTGCAACTTTCGTAAATATCAAATGTGCATTTTTGTATATATTTACAAAAATTGGACTTAATACCTATTCACCATAGAAATTAAATCTTTTTTACAATCTACACTTAAAATTCTCATAAGCAAATTTCTTAATACACTTTAACTCGTCCTGACTATCTACATAGTAAATATCGGGCAGCGCCATGCCATTAAATGTATTATTTTTTACCATAGTATATATAGCCATATCACCAAATACAAGCCGCTGTCCACACTGCAAAGGCTCATCAAAGGAATAAATGCCTATATTATCACCAGCTAGGCAGGTAGCTCCTGCCAACATATAGGAATATGTCTTTTCGCCCTCCTCGCCACTATTAAAGAGAGGTGGTCTATAAGGCATTTCAATAACATCTGGCATATGACAGGCAGCAGAGGCATCCAGAATGGCCACCGGCATTTCCCGTTCCGGCCCCTCTATCAGCTCCAATACCTCTGTTACCAAGAAACCTGCATTAAGAGCTACAGCTTCCCCAGGCTCCAAATAAACCTTCAAGCCGTATTTTTCCTGCATGCGATTGATGCATTTTTCCAATAAAGGAATATTATATCCCTCTTTGGTAATATGATGTCCACCGCCAAAATTAATCCATTTTAGCTGAGGTAAATACTTGCCAAATTTTTCCTCCACAGCCTCCAAGGTTTCTGCCAAAGGCTCTGCGCCCTGCTCACAAAGAGTATGGAAGTGAAAGCCTGTCAATCCCTCCAGTTCCTCTAGCTGAATTTCGCTGATTCTCGCTCCCAATCTGGACAAAGGAGAGCAGGGATCATAGATAGCATGATCCTGAGTAGAATGCTCTGGGTTGATGCGCAAACCGCATTCTTTATGAGCTGCCAAGGCTCTCTCCCGGAATTTTTTCCACTGAGTCACAGAATTAAAAACAAAATGGTCGCAGTATTGCAACAGCTCAGAAAATTCTTTATCCTGAAAGGCCGGATTAAAAACATGATTCTCCCCAGGAAATTCCTCATAGGCAAGACGAGCCTCAAAAAGACCACTGGCAGCAGCCCCTTTGAGATACTTGGCAATCAAAGGATAACAGGCATACATGGAAAAAGCCTTTTGCGCCAACAGAATACTGCAGCCTGTTCTATCCTGAACTCCCTTGAGAATTTCCAAATTGTGAATCAATTGCTTTTCATCAATAACATAGGCCGGCGTGGCAACCTCCTGCAGCCAAGCAGGCTGCTTCTCCATAGCTGCCATTAGTCAACCAGCTCCGGATTGAAGCTTTCCTGCCAAGGCAGTCCCCACTTATTCAGCGCATCCATAAATGGATCTGGATCAAATTCTTCAATATTATATACGCCTGGCTTGCTCCAGGTACCGTTCATTACCAACATAGCACCAATCATAGCAGGTACACCGGTGGTATAGGAAACAGCCTGAGAACCTACCTCCTTGTAACATTCCTGATGATCGCAGACATTGTAGAGATAATAGGTCTTATCCTTGCCATCCTTCTTGCCCCGGAAGATACAGCCAATATTGGTCTTACCTACGGTTCTTGGGCCAAGGCTGGCTGGATCAGGCAATACTGCCTTCAAGAACTGCAAAGGAATAATCTTCTTACCCTCAAACTCAATTGGCTCAATAGAGGTCATGCCTACATTTTCCAGACATTTGAGGTGACGGAGATAGCTTTCCCCAAAGGTCATAAAGAAACGAATTCTCTTAATACCAGGAATATTGATACCCAGGGACTCCAATTCCTCATGATGAAGCAGATACATATCCTTTGGACCTACCTCTGGGAAGTTGTATACCCGCTTAATCTCCATAGGCTCTGTTTCTACCCACTTGCCATCTTCCCAATAGCTTCCCTTGGCAGAAACCTCTCTAATGTTAATCTCTGGATTAAAATTAGTAGCAAATGGATAGCCGTGATCTCCTGCATTGCAATCCAGAATATCAATATAATTAATTTCATCAAAATGATGCTTCAAGGCATAAGCACTAAATACACCGGTAACACCAGGATCAAAGCCAGAGCCTAACAGAGCAGTAATACCAGCCTTCTCAAATTTCTCACGATAAGCCCACTGCCACTTGTATTCAAACTTGGCAGTATCCTCTGGCTCATAGTTAGCAGTATCTACATAGCTAACCTTGCACTCCAGGCAGGCATCCATAATAGTCAAATCCTGATATGGCAGAGCCAAATTCAACACTACATCTGGCTTTACCTTGTTAATCAGAGCTACCAGCTCCTCCACACTATTGGCATCTACCTGAGCTGTAGTAATCTTGCATTTGCCACCAGAAAGCTTTTCCTTCAAGGCATCGCATTTGCTAACAGTACGGCTGGCAATGCAAATTTCATTGAAAACATCGCTATTCTGCACACATTTGTGAATGGCTACGCTGGCCACACCGCCACAACCGATAATTAACGCTTTTCCCATATTTATACCTCCAAATAATTTTATTTATTAAACATTTATTGGCCCCTGAATAAAAGGAGCCTCCAATTTCAAAAGCATTTCCCGCATAATCTTTAAGGCCGCGGCTGTAGAAGCACCGCTCTGATCATAGGCAGGAGAAAGTTCCACCAAATCACAACCTACTACATTCAGACCGCAGCCAGCCAGGGCTGCTTCCAACAGCTCCTTAAAGGACACGCCGCCATATTCCGGCGTACCCGTTCCCGGAAATACAGATGGGTCCATAACATCCAAATCAATGGTAAAATAAACCGGCTTCCCCTGCAAAGCAGCTAATGCCTCTGGCATAGCCTGCAAATCAAAAGAACGCAAATTGGTATGCTCCTTGGACCACTGAAATTCCTCCCGCATGCCGCTGCGGATTCCCAGCTGCCAAATACGATTATCTCCCACCAAATCCCAAATACGGCGCAACACAGTAGCATGGGACAGCTCTGCACCAAGATATTCCTGGCGTAAATCAGTATGAGCATCAAAATGTAAAATATGCAAATCAGGATACTTTTTCTGGACAGCCCTTACAGCTCCCAAGGTTACCAAATGCTCACCGCCAATCATAAAAGGCAGCTTGCCAGCAGATACAATCTCATCTGCCCTAGCCTCAATATCCTTAAGAGCCATCTCTGTATTGCCAAAACACAGTTCCAAATCACCGCTATCCATAATAGCAGCATCCTCTAAATCCAAATCCTGATAGGGACTATAGGTTTCCAGGCCATAAGATTCCCCCCGCATGGTACGGCTGGCAAATCTGGTACCGGGACGAAAAGAGGTGGTAGAATCAAAGGGAGCACCATAAATAACGATTCTGGCTTCCTCCCAAGGGGATTCACATCCCAAAAAGGTTTCTACATTAGTCTTCAACATCTCTTAACAATTCCTCCACATAATTTGGCAGGGCAAAGGAGCCTGCATGCAACGGACAATTATAGTACCGGCAACGAATCCGCAAATCCTTCCAAGCCTGCCAATTTACTTCCTTTACAGGATGATATTTTCTGGAAGCAAAGCCAAAAAGCCAGTGTCCCGAAGGATAGGTAGGAATATGCACCTGATATACCCTGCTTATAGGGAAGGAATGACATATTCTCTTATGGGCGCGCTGCATAGCATAGGCATCCTCCTGATAAAAAGGACTTTCATGCTGGTTAACCATAATGCCATCCTCATGGAGAGCCTTAAAGCAATTGCCATAGAACTCCTTGGTAAATAACCCCTCACCAGGACCAAAAGGATCTGTGGAATCCACAATAATCAAATCGTATTCGTCCTCCACATGGCGAATAAATTTCAGGCCATCCTCATAATAGCAATGAACCCTAGGATCTTCCAAGGCACAAGCCACCTTTGGCAGATACAGCTTGCTGATATCCACTACCCGCTCATCAATCTCTACCAAATCTATTTTTTCAATAGTCTTATATTTGCAAAGCTCCCTTACTGTGCCGCCATCGCCACCACCAATAACCAAAACATTTTTGGCCTGTGGATGTACACACATAGGAACATGGGCAATCATTTCATGATAGATAAACTCATCCTTTTCCGTAAGCATCAAATAGCCGTCCAAGGTCAAAACCCGGCCAAATTCCTCTGATTCAAATACATCAATACGCTGGAATTCACTTTGCTCACTAAAAAGCTGACGATCAACCTTGATAGAAAATCTCACATTAGGAGTATGCTGTTCTGTAAACCAAAGCATGCCAGTCACTCTCCTCTCACTATTGTTCACCCTAAAACTATGACAAATATTTTCTATGCCACCACTAAATATGAGTCAAAACATTTAGCTGTTTTAGCTCCATATCCTCTGGACCTGTCATTTGGCAGCCCTTTTTGCGGGCATAACGGATATAGCGAAGAATTTCCTCTGTGATTCGCTCTCCCGGTGCCAAAATAGGTATCCCTGGTGGATAGCACATGACAAACTCACTGCAAACCCTGCCCAAGGTATCATACAAAGGCAGAGATTCCTTCTCCCCATAAAAAGCTTCCTGAGGACCACATACAACCTGTGGGCTGATATACTCAGCCTTCAGCATTTCACGACCGGTTTGACGATAATTACGCCGAATTTCCGCCAGAGCAGAAACCAGTCTTTCAATATCCTTTTCCCTATCCCCAACAGACACATAGGCCAAAAGATTAGCAATATCACCAAATTCAGTCTGAATATCATATTCATCCCGCAGCAGGTCATAAACCTCTACTCCCGCCAAACCAATAGAGCGGGTATATATAGCCAGCTTGGTAATATCAAAATCAAATATGGAGTCCCCATTTATCAGCTCTGAGGAATAGGCATAATAATCCCCAATGGTGTTGATTTCATCCCTGGCATACTGCACCAGGGCAATGATTTTGTCCACTAGTGCCTTGCCCCTAAGAGCCATGTTGCGACGGGAAATATCCAGACTTACCATAAGCAAATAGGATGCACTGGTAGTTTGAGTCAGATTAATAATCTGATGAACATAGCCCTGGGATACCCTATCCCCTATCAACAAAATTGAGCTCTGAGTCAAAGAGCCTCCGGATTTGTGCATGGAGATAGCGGCCATATCTGCCCCGGCATGCATAGCGGCCACTGGCAGCTTATCACTAAAATACAAATGAGAGCCATGAGCCTCATCTGCCAAAAGCAGCATGCCATGCTCATGAGCCAGCTTGGCAATTGACTTTATATCAGAGCAAATGCCATAATAGGTAGGATTATTCACCAGAACCGCCTTGGCATCAGGATTCTCCTTAATAGCCCGCTCCACATCAGATACACTCATACCCAAGGAAATTCCTAAGGTAGGATCCATTTGAGGATTTACATATATTGGCACAGCGCCACAAAGTATCAGAGCATTAATAGCACTGCGGTGTACGTTGCGAGGCATAATAATCTTATCCCCCTGCTTGCAGGCAGACATAACCATAGCCTGTACCGCAGAGGTAGTTCCTCCCACCATAAAAAAAGCATGGGCTGCCCCAAAGGCCTCTGCTGCCAGCTCCTCTGCCTCCTTAATAACCGAAACAGGATGGCAAAGATTATCCAGCATTTTCATTGAATTTACATCCACAGACAGACACTGCTCCCCCAGAAACTTAGTAAGCTCCGGATTGCCCCGGCCCCGTTTGTGACCTGGCACGTCAAAGGGCACCAATCTGGCAATTTTCATCTTTTCCAGCGCCTCCAGAATAGGAGCATTTTCCTGTGAAATATATTTCATTTTTTATATTCCCCCTGTATAGCATAACAAATTCCAGCAAAAAACGATTCTGCCCCCTAAAACAGAATCTTAGCTGAAGATATTACTGCCACTGTATATTTCAATCATTTCCCGACGCAGGCTGTTATGAATATCCAATCTTGTCTTGGGAGGAATCTCGTATATATCTGTATTAAACAAATAATTTTTCAGGTCCAGCTCCTTAATCAGCATCTTGGTATGAAATAGATTAGCCTGATAGATATTGATATCCACAGCATCATATTTATCCAAAGTTTCCTTCCTAATAAAATTCTGGATAGAAGTAATCTTATGGTCCATAAACAGCTTGCGGCCAGCCATATTTCTGGTAAAGCCCCGCACCCGATAGTCCATAGTAATAATATCTGAATCAAACATGCCGATAAGGTAGTCCAAAGTTTTTAGCGGAGTAATCTCTCCACAGGTAGCTACATCAATATCAACTCTAAAGGTAGCAATACTGGTCTCTGGATGAAACTCCGGATATGTATGAACTGTAACATGACTCTTGTCCAAATGAGCCACCACCGTGTCGCTTTGCAATACATCTGGAACAATCTGGCCTTCCTGCAGTACCTCTGCACAGTTTAAAGGCTTTTTCTTACCAGAAGTAACAGCTGCCTCCTCGGCTATGAGAAAGGTTACACTAGCACCCTGGGGATCATAATCCTGTTTGGACACACTAAGAACCTTGGCCCCTATCATTTCCGTTACCCGGTAAAGAATTTTGGTCAAGCGCTCTGAATTATATTGTGCATCAATATATTTTATATAATCCTGCTGTTCACGGGATGTCTTAGCGTAGCAAATATCATAGATATTAAAGCTAAGGGATTTGGTCAGGTTGTTAAACCCATACAATTTCAATTTATCTTCCAATCTGATCTCACGCCCCTCAATATAATATGCTGTCCTGCAAATTTAACCTATAAGGCTCAACAGCTGTTTGCCAATTAAGAGAGTAGTAACCACTATAAACATAGGCCGCACATAGGTTACACCCTTGGTAATGGCAAATCTGGCACCACAATAGGCGCCAAAAATCATGGTTATACCCATGAAAATACCCATTTCAAAATTAATCATGCCGGACAAACCAAAGAAAATAGTTGCCGAAAGGTTGCTGGCAAAGTTCAAAGCCTTGGTATTGGCTGTAGCGCTGATAAAATCAAAACCCAGCATCAAAAAGATAAACAACAATAAAGAACCAGTACCTGGTCCAAAAAAGCCATCATAAAAACCCATAGCCAAGGCAGCTACCATGCTTAAAGCCAGCATTTTGCCAGTCAGCTTGCCTGGCTGGGTATCCTTGTCCCAATCCTTTTTCAGAATACTATAAAGCACCACCACTATTAGCAAGATTACGATCAATGGGCGAAGAAACTCCGAAGGCACTTGCTTTACAGCCAATACACCCAGTACAGAACCGATTAAGGAAAGGGGAAACAGCTTCTTGATAAGCTGTACATCCATCTTGCCTGAACGCACAAAGGTAATAAAGCTGGTACAGGCTCCCATAACAGCAGCCATCTTGTTAGTACCAAGAGCCTGCAGGGGAGAAATTCCAGTCAGCATCAAGGCTGGCAAAGATATCATACCACCACCGCCGGCAGCTGCATCAATAAAAGCTGCCACAAAACCTGTTACAGCAACAAAAATGTATATTTCCATGTCCATGTATACAAAAACTCCTCTTTTGGCTATATTATAGCAAAAATAAAATAACAAAAGCAACTAACTAGCGAATAATCACCTTATCAGGCAAAATAGCCTGCTGAGACACATCAAAATGCCCCATGCCCACAAAATTATCCTGGCAATATACCCGAAGGGGTACATTCTCCGTCACCTGATAACGCGCTATAAATTGCCTGTCATGTGTCAATAAGCCATTAGTAAAAGCCTTTAATCTGTCCTCTGGCAAATCATAGGCCATAATATGCTCCAAATACCCATCCATAGGCAGTAGAGCCTCAGCCTTCAACTCCGCCAGCTCCTCTACGGAAACAGTATCCTCCAAAGCAAATCTACCTACGCCACGGCGCACCAAAAAAGACATGGTGGCAGGTATCCCCAGCCAACTGCCCAAATCGGTACAAAGACTGCGGATATATGTACCCTTGGAACACTCCACGTCAAAAACAATATGGCGCTGCCCTATATGCATTAATTTTATGCCATGAATCTGCACCTGTCTGGCAGGAATATCTACCTTCTGGCCCTCCCGCAGCAAATCACAGGCCCGTCGTCCATTTATCTTAATGGCAGAATGAGCCGGCGGTATCTGAGTAATACTACCAGTAAAATGCTGAAAAGCCTCCAAAAGCTTTTCCTTTGTAGGCATCACAAAACTGTCTGCCTGCTCCAGCACCTGGCCACTATCATCACCGCTATCCGTAGCATAGCCAAATAAAAGCTCTGCCCTATAGGCCTTCTCCACTCCGTCCAAATACTCTATCAGCCTAGTGGCCTTGCCTACGGCAATGGGCAATACTCCTGCCGCACCTGGATCAAGAGTACCTGCATGTCCAATTTTTTTCTCTCCCAGCTGTCTCCGCACATATCCTACAGCATCATGAGAGGTCATTCCTGGTGGTTTCAACAGATTAATAAATCCATCCACCTGGCAACCCTCCTTTTCACACGGTTTCACAAATCCCAATAATTTACACTATTTCTATAATATCATATTGGAACTTTTGCTACAAGAACAGTTTACAAAATGCTGCCTTGTTCACAAAAAAATCGACAGAGACATTTCTATCTCTGTCGACCAAATTTCATTAAATCCCAATGTGCTATAAAATTATATAATCATCAGCCATTCAGCTCTTTCACAACTACCGCACTAAGAGCAAAGAGAGCCAAAGCATTTGGTATTACCATGAGATTGTTGAACATATCTGCCAGCTCCCATACCAAATCATTGGAAAGGCAAGAACCAAGGAATACAAATACTACAGCCATGCAGGAGAATACCTTAGCAGCCTTGGCACCAAAGAGATAAGTCACATTAATCTTGGCAAAGAGATTCCAGCTAAGAATAGTGGAAAAGGCAAAGAACAACAAGCTAACTGCTACGAAAACACTGGCTACGCCATGACCAAAAACAGTTGTAAAGGCTAGCTGAGCCATATTAGTCTTGCTAACACCCTCAGCAGCACCGGAAGCCAGTACGCCGCCATCGGTGTATAAGCCGGAAATAACCACCAGAGCAGTCAAAGTAAGAACTACGAAAGTATCAATGAATACGCCTACCATAGCAATAACACCCTGATCATGAGGCTGCTTTACATGAGCCAAAGCGTGAGCATGAGGAGTGGAACCCATACCTGCCTCATTGGAGAACAGGCCTCGCTTAGCACCCTGGCTAATAGCAGTTTTCAAAGCTGCACCCCAGCTGCCGCCGATAATTGCCTCTGGATTAAAAGCATAATAGAAAATCATACCAAAAGCTTCAATAAGATGCTCCACATTCATGAGAAGCATAGTCAAGGAACCAGCAATATAGATAAGAGCCATCAAAGGTACCAGCTTCTCAGTAATAGCTGCAATACGCTTTACGCCACCCAGGAAAACAAAACCGGACAATATTGCAATCACAAGACCTACGCCCCAAGCAGGAACACCAAAAGCCAGGGAGCTGGTTTCACCAATGGAATTGGACTGTACCATACAACCCATAAAGCCCAGAGCCAAGGTAATAGCTATCGCAAAGAATACTGCCAGCACACGGCCCAAGGTACCAGGGAAAGCCTTGTGAATATAGTAAACAGGACCACCATGATAGGTTCCATTAGGCTGCTTAACCCGTGTAACCTGAGCCAGTACAGCCTCGGCGTAAATGGTAGCCATACCAAAGAAAGCAATAATCCACATCCAGAAAATAGCACCAGGACCACCAGTCAAAATTGCACCGCAGGCACCTACGATATTACCAGTACCAACCTGAGCAGCAACAGCAGTAGCCAAAGCCTGGAAGGAACTCATCTGGCCTTCCTTGGCCTTACCGTTAATGGAAAAATTACCAAATACTCTCCGCAGTCCTTCACCAAAGCAGCGAATCTGGACAAATCTGGTACGGATACTGTAGAAAAGACCTACACCCATCAACAGGAACACCAAAATGTAGTCAGACAAACAGGCATTAATAGTCTGCACCACTGGCAACAAATCATTAAACATCAAAATAACCTACCTCCATTTAGCATAAAAATAATTGCACAAAAATAGGTGCTTCCACATACATGGAAAGCACCCTGGAGTACAGGACCAAAAGCCACACAATGTAAATAAATCATCGCATCACCATTAGCTCTGTCTTTTTACCTGAGAGATTCGAAAGGTTACGGCACAGCACCGTCACACAATCTTGCACCTTCGGTACCCATTCTGTTGCAGGTTTTGCCTGTCTGCAACCCTATGGGATTCTCCAGAGATTCCTCCACCATCAGTCTTTGAATAAATCCTAATGGCTTCCTAGGAAATGTCAGCAATGTCATTATACGGCAAAAACATCTATTGGTCAAGGACATTTATACATTTTTAAGAAAAAATCAGCAAGAACATTATTCTGTCCTTGCTGATTGCCACTTAACTATATTTTAATTATGCTGTCGATAGATTTTCATAACATGGTTTAGAATAATATAAGCTAAATCCTTCTTGCTCATCAAAGGCAGCTCCTCAATGGAGCCATCCCGCTTCAAAAGCTTGATAAGATTGGTATCCACATTAAAGCCTGCCTGAGGCTTAGATACATCATTAGCCACAATCATATCCAAATTTTTCTTTTCCAGCTTGCTTTGGGCATACTGAATCAGATTCTGGGTTTCCGCAGCAAAGCCCACCAATACCTGGCCCTTTTGCTTCTTCTGGCCCAGCTCTTTCAGAATATCAGGATTCTTCTCCAAAACCAGAGTCAATTCCTCATCATTCTTTTTAATCTTATGATCCGCTACATTCTTTACCCGGTAATCCGCCACCGCAGCAGCCTTAATCACAATCTGGCTTTCTGGGAAGTTTTCCAGTACCAGACGACGCATATCTCTAGCAGATTCCACCTTAAAGAAATTTACCCCAGCCAAAGGTGGCAAAGCAGATGGCCCCGAAATAAGGGTTACATTTGCCCCCAAATCCCTAGCCGCCTCAGCAATGGCATAGCCCATTTTGCCGCTGGAACGATTGCCAATATACCTAACAGGATCTATTGGCTCTCTAGTGCCAGCAGCCGTTACCAGAATATTCAGACCGCTAAAGTCCAAACCCTCAGCCAGATGCTGGCGAGAATCGGCCTCATCTGGCTCAGCAAGTTCCTTACCTGTAGCAAAGAAATCTGCCAATATTTCCACCAATTCCTGTGGCTCTGGCATTCTGCCTACACCACTAGTACCACAAGCCAAATGACCTGCAGCCGGATCTATAATATGACAGCCCCTTTCCTGCAGAGTATGAAGATTCTGCTGGGTTATAGAGTTTTCATACATATTGGTGTTCATAGCCGGTGCAAAAAACACTGGAGCCTTAGTAGCCAGCAAGGTGGTGGTCAGCATATCATCTGCCATGCCACAGGCACATTTGGCAATAACATTAGCTGTTGCCGGAGCCACCAGCACCACATCAGCCAGCCGAGCCAAGGCAATATGCTCCACATCATACTGCTGTATTTCCTGCCACATGGAGGTTACAACAGGATTACCGCTGATTTCCCGCATGGCAGTTTCTGTAACAAAATTCTGGGCACCCTTGGTGAGAATCACATGCACATTAGCCCCTTGCTTCCGCAGACGGCTAACCAGATCCACACATTTGTAGGCGGCAATACCGCCAGTTACACCCAAAATAATATTTTTATCTTTTAGCATAACACTGTCCTATGATTATTTAATACCGCTATTCAGACGCTTGTAGGTAATTTTGCCCTCGTAAATCTCCTCCATAGCGTTGGTTACATCACGGGTAGAGGTTCTATCCGCAGTAACAGGATGGCTGTTATCCATAATATCGCGAGCTCTCTTGGCAGCCAAGGTTACCAGTGTGTAGCGGCTGTCTACCAATGGAGTCAGCTGATCCAGATTTGGGGTTACAATATTGGTAATGGTGTTTTTGCTCATTATTTATTCTCCTTCCACACCTGCAGCTTTGCCAGCAGGCTTTCATTCAAATCACTGCGATGATGCTCTGCCTCTATAATATTGGCAATAGTTTCCTGAGCATCCTCAACCTTGTCATTTACTACCACATAACGATATTTAGTGGCCAGCTTGATTTCATCTACAGCAGCCCCTAAACGACGGTGCAGGCTTTCCTCTGTTTCAGTGCCTCTGCCTTTGAGTCGGTCAGCCAGTTCCTCCAGAGAAGGAGGCAGCAGGAAGATAAACAATCCCTCTGGCATAACCTTCATTACATTCAAGGCACCCTGGGTATCTATCTCCAGCAGAATATCCTCCCCAGCGTCTAATCTATCCAACACCTTCTGCTTGGGAGTACCATAAAAATTGCCATAAACCTCTGCCCATTCCAGAAGCTGTCCCTGGTCAATCATTTCCCGAAATTTTTCCTTGGTGTAAAAATAATAATTTACGCCATCCTGCTCTCCCGGTCTTGGCTGACGGGTAGTGGCAGATATGGAATAGGAAATCTCTGGATGCTTTTGTCGCAGCAAATCACAGACAGTTCCCTTGCCGGTACCAGAAGGACCGGAAATCAATATTAATAATCCTTTACGCATACGCTCAGGCCTCCTCAGTCATACGATGGGACATGGTATCAGGCTGGACAGCAGAAAGAATAATATAGCCGCTATCCGTAATAACCACTGCCCTGGTGCGTCTGCCATAGGTAGCATCAATCAGCTGACACCTGTCCCTGGCATCCTGCACCAAACGCTTGATAGGGGCGGATTCGGGACTAACTATAGCCACAATGCGATTGGCTGAAACCACATTGCCAAAACCTATATTCAGCAGCTTAATATCCATTGGCAGAACCTCCCTCGACTATTCAATATTCTGAATCTGCTCTCTGATTTTCTCAATTTCGCTTTTAACATCTACCACAAACTGTGCTGCCCCGGCAGAATTTGCCTTAGAGGCTACCGTATTGATTTCCCGATTCATTTCCTGAATCAAAAAATCCAGCTTCCTGCCTACTGGCTCACCAGCAGTAATAATCTGGCGGAACTGATCAAAATGACTTCTCAGCCGTACTGTTTCCTCAGTGTAGTTCACCTTGTCAGTAAAGAGAGCTACCTCCTGAATAATTCTGCTTTCCTCAATATCCTCCTTAGCCAGATATTCCCTAAGGAGATTTTCCAAACGCTGACGATAAGCAGCTACAATCTCAGGAGCCAGCTTCTCCAGCTCCCCGACAAAATTCTCCAAAGTACCAATCCTGGCCAGCAAATCCCTCTGGATATTCTGTCCCTCAGCCTCTCGCATAGCTACAAAGCTTTCCAAGGCCTGCTCCATAGCCTGCATCAATACCGGCTGAGCAGCTTCCAAATCAGCATTTTCCTCATTCAGCTTCAATACATCAGGATAGCTGGCAATCTGAGCCGCAGTTACTGGGGCAGACAGCTCCAACTGACTGCTAATCTCCTGCAATGCCTGACCATAGGCAGCAACCAAGCCCTTGTCAACCTTTACGGTTACGGCCTTATCCCGTAAATCCTGAAAACGTATGTTGATATCCAGCTTGCCTCTGGAAGCATATTCCTTAATCTTCTTGGTAAGCTGATTCTCAAACATATTCATGCTATATGGCATATGATAATTGGTTTCCAAAAACCGCTGGTTTACAGCCTTTACTTCAATATGAACCTTGAAATCAGCAGTTTCGGCATCCCCGGCCCCAAAGCCAGTCATACTTTTAATCATGAATAAATCCTCTTCTTTACAAAATTTAGCCTTTTCATTATATCACTAAATAACAGTAACATTCAACTTACAAAAGAAAAACCCTGCTTAATCCTTGATTTCGTAGGTGCCGGTATAAACCTCCAGAGCCGGGCCTGTCATGTACAGATGATTATCCTCAGCCCATTCCACCACCAGCTTGCCGCCATCCAGTTGGATTTCCGCCCGGCGATCCGCCAAATCATTCAGCACCGCTGCTGTTAAGGTTGCACAGGAGCCAGTACCGCAAGCCAAGGTAACTGCTGCTCCCCGCTCCCATACTCTCATGCGCAGATGCTGACGATCCAAAACCTGCACAAATTCCGTATTGGTCTTGCGAGGGAATTTCTCGTGGATTTCAAAGGAATGACCAATTTCAAAAATAGGGAAATTCTCTGCATCCTCTACAAACACCACACAATGAGGATTGCCCATAGATACACAGGTCATTTTGAAATTCTGTCCCTCCACCTGAATATCCTCATTTATCACCCGGTTCATGCCGTAGCCAGCCACAGGGATTTTATCTCCCTCCAGAATAGGCTCTCCCATATCCACCTGAATCATGGCAATGACATTATTTTCCTTAATGATTTTTGGCACCAGAATCCCGGCCCCGGTTTCCACCGTAAATTCATCGCTTTTTACATAACCCATTTCGTAAACATAGCGGGCAAAACAGCGAATACCATTACCACACATCTCTGCTTCACTGCCATCAGCATTAATAATCCGCATACGAATATCCGCCTTATCAGAAGGCAGCACCAATAAAATACCATCAGCCCCAATACCGTAGTGACGGTCACAGATTTCCTTGGCCCAATCCACCGTAGCTATATAAGCAGGATTCTTCAAGCAATCCGCCATTACAAAATCATTACCTGTACCCTGCCATTTGCTAAATTCAAATTTCATAATCTTTCCACTCCTTGCAATCAAATTTGATAAATTTAATTTTCATCCAAGTATTGAATCTCTTTATCAATAAGTTCCTTTAATCTTCTAAGTTCATCTTCTGTCAAAGTAACACCTTTTCCCATTCGAACATGATCTGGCCCCCATGTACGAATATCATATTTGGGATCATTCCCATTCCACATGATGCGGTTAAACTCTAAATTCCACCCCTTGCTTCCCTCTGAAATAACCCCTAGCTCATTACTTATTTCAAACTTTATTTCCACTTTTCCTTTAGCCATTATTCGTCTCCTCTTATAATATAAAACGATTGGTTGTTAGACTGTATTCTTCCACGGTCATACTTAATCAAAAAATCTTTACCTACTAATTTTTTGATTTCTTCTACCTGTTTTTTATTAGATATAACCCAAATTTCAGGATGTTTTAATGTTGTCCTATCAATTACGCTATAACCATTCCCTTCCAGGTTTTCTTTTGCTTTATTTAGTCTAATAACCTTTTCGTCTTTAAAATCAAATAAAGACTCCATTTCTGCTATAACGCTATCATTCTTTCTACTTTTTGTTTTTGCAATCTTTATCGTCTCGTTGGATTGATTAGAATCTGCCATTAAATTAGCACTTTTATCACCTTTATCTGTTTTTAAATTCAACGATTCTATTTTCGGATTAAGTATTACTGCTGCTCTGTGCTTTACTCTATTCAGCAGCTCATTTTCTTCATCTCCTACCTTTTTAAAGTCACTAACAGCTTCTGGCCTTATATCAAAGTCTTCTAATTCCGATACTACACGCTCAATTGTTTTATCTGGCTGACTATAATATTCACTTCCTCTTATACGTATAAATTGCCATCCAATACGCTCTAAGATTGTTTGACGCTCCATATCATTCTTTATCTGTGCTTCACTGCTATGCCAACGTTCCCCATCACACTCTATAGCTATTTTCTTGTCCTTACATACAGCTACCATATCAATTCTATATGCTCCTACCTCCCACTGTTGAACAATATTATAACCACGCGTTTTTAATGCCATAGCAACGGATACTTCGAAAGGTGAGTCGGCCTTATCTTTTACATTTTCCTCTTCTAGTTCAAATGAATGTGGATTTGATGTATATTCAAGCAACCCTCTTCTAATATCTCCTGATTTTAAATTTACAGCAGGATCTAGCGAGTAAACTACCCATAACTGATCTCTAGCTCTACTAACAGCTACATTGTATCTCTTTTTGTTTGCATTATTTACACCTTCTGACTTTAGAGACAAAGTCTTATCTCCTTCTTCAGAAGAATCCACCATACTCAAGAATATAACATCTCTTTCATCTCCCTGAAAATTCGATGCATCTCCACATAGTATCTGCCTTTCCTCGATCTCAGTAGATGATATATGTTCATCTGCATATATTAAGGCTTCTACCAGCTTAGCTTGTTCTGAGCCTAACAGCGAAATAACGCCAATCGTTTTATTTTTATACTCAGGCTGTTCTATACATGCTCGAATCAATGCTACAATAGCTTTTGCTTCTGATTGATTTATCTTCTGCTTGCCATTTCTAGCACCATCATCCACACGATAATTTACAACAGCAGGTAATAGATTACTATCACTAGCTGCTCTTAATGGCATAATTTTCCCATCATAAGAAAGCCAATTACTATAACCTATAATATCTGGAACACATCTAAAATGCTCTTTTAACATCAATGGCTGATAGGTAGTCATTGCAATATCATATATAGACGTTGTTGCATCATACAGGATATTGTTTGGAATATCTTTTGATAAATACATATCTCTAAGATTTGTCATCATAGTAGCATCTACACCAACAGCCATTGGACTTACCTGCTTATCATCACCAACAATGATTAATTTCTTCCCCATATACAAAACAGCCAATGATGATATATCAGACTGACTAGCCTCATCAACAATAACAATATCAAAACTATTTATTGCCGGATTAAGATTATCCATTGCTTTATAAATAGGCATTATCCATGCAGGCACTGCTCTTTGACACAAAGCCATAAGTCTTCTAGCCTCTGCTTTATACATAGGTGCATTTTTGCCAGTTCCCTTACCTATCTTTTTGACAACCGCTTTCCATCCTTGCAAAGCTTGTTTTAAATCTAGATCAGATTCTGTTCTACATAAAAGTCTATACCATCCGCATTTTTCTGCATAGTTAGCTGTAATCTCTCTATAAGCACGACTCATTTTTCTACTTTCTGCTTGTAACTCGCTAAGTGGAACTTTGGTCATATCATCTATTTTTATAGATAGCTGACTCCATTTCCATGCATCCATTATGTCCGCTGGCACTGTAGAATTACCATGAATGCCTATACGCTGCCGAATTGCTTCTGCCCATTCTGGAGCATACGGTTCTAGTTTTTTCAAGTATTCATTTCGTCTATACTGTATGTCATATTTTTCGTATACAGCCCCTAATCGCTTCAATGCATCGTTATATAAAACTGAATCCCTAGATATAATTGCCTTATTTATATCCTGTAAAATATCACTATTAATTCTGTTACCTCTGGTAACTATGTTAGACAAATTATTTAATATGCTTCTATAATCTTTTAATTTAATTAAATCAAGGCATGCGTTACAATATTCTGGAACCAATGTGCTAACTGCACGTAGTTTCTTTTCCAAAACATCGGCTTCCGAATCAAGTTCTGTAATATTGCAAATTTCCATTTCGGGAAATCCCACTATATTTAGCAAATCAAGAAATTTCTGATAGTCATTCCGCGTCCAATCCAAATAATGTAAGATGGAAGCTATATATTTGCATGCTATACGTTCTGGCTCAACTCCTAATTGCTCGAAATCAGCAACTCCGTATGGCACTAATAGTTCATTCCAATAATTCTTACACTTATTTTTGGACATGTGCAATTCAATTTGCATAATAGCAAGCTGGCAATCATCGACTGTACTTGGAACTCGTCCTCCAATGCGAACAGATTTCATGGCCTTTTCACAAGCACCATACCTTAATGAAAAAAACATTGGTAATTTACCATTATTTTCGTACATTGCTTTTACTTTTCGCAATGGATCTAACAAATCTTGCAAAAATATACCGTCTACAAAACTTACATCTAGTCCCAACCCCTTATCTGCTACTGATGCACTAAGAGTAACAACCTCCTTAATTTGATCTGCTAGGCGCAGCCAACGGTCACGAAAACCTCCACCAGCATTTCCGTCTATAATAACTTTTTGCTGCCAGAGCTCTATATCTGTATAATTTTTACAATAGCCATACAAATCTAATATATTTTTCTTATTAGGACTGGTTATAAGGTAATCTTTACCCTGCAAACAAAGATGAATTGAACCATCCACTTCATTTAAATTAATATCTATTTCATTTAAAGCTTTTTCTTTATCAATCTTTTTCTCCAACTGATCTATATTTTTGCAAATATCTTCAAATTCTTTAGCAGATATAATCTCATCTAACGATGGCAATTCATAACTTAATTCTACAGCATCTTCTTCAGAAATTAATTCATTGCTGCGATATAAATCTATTAACTCCTTAAATGACAATGGCAATGCTGCATCTGGGTGAATTTTTCCAGGAATATAATTCAATTTATTTCGATTTTCATCAACAAAGCTAGCTGCCTGAGATGGTGTTATACCTTCTCCATTATAAAATATAGATTGACATTCCTTTTGAATATTCATGTATATTTTTTTTCGTATGTCTGCTAATTTTTTTATAATATCCTGACGTTGTCCAGAAAGCTCATCCATTTCTTTTTTTAAAGATAAAGATGTATTACGTGCCATATAATCTGTAATACCTTCTACAGATTCCTCCATATCTTTGTTAGAATCATCTAACAAAGATACACATAAATTTTTAAGATTTCCTTCTATTTTATCTTTTAATACCGCAAGCGCCTTTGTAGTATGACTTGTTACTAATACGCTTTTTCCCTGTGCAATAAAGTGGCCTAAAAGATTTGCTATCGTATGTGTTTTTCCTGTACCTGGGGGGCCCTGTACTAATACAGCATTATAGTTCTCAATGCGCTGAGCTATCTCCAATTGCTCTCTATTAGCAGGCTTGCTAAGTAATACATCGACACTTTCGCCACCAACCATTGCAAGTTGTTCATCAATAGTATACTCACGATCATCAACAGGTACATTAATTTTGCCACCTTTGACCAAATCTACTAATGTTTTAGGTATTTCTACTCCAGAGGATATTGCCTCATTAATTTTTTCAATGGCTTTCGCAGTTCCATCAAGTTTTTTTCTAATAATAAAACAGGGAGCATTGTACAATAAAAATCTATTATTTTGTTCCCAATGTTCTGGTACAGAATCGCCGACATATAAACTATTTGAGGATAATTTCCTTATTAGAATTCGAAAAAAATCTGGAGTATTATTTCTATCTAATGGATGATAGTCACCCTCAATTATTTTATCGCGCAAGTCGTTGATCTCTTGCAGGTTCACACCGTCCAGACCTTGAAATACATCTGTGTATAGTTCCGATACGACATTAGTATCACGGATGCACACAATGTTTTTTTCTGGATCAAAGTCAAGAATACACTTATGAGTCAAAATAGGATGACATACAGCTTTATCATTTGCATCACAAAATACGCCATTGGCAACAATCAGTTCATTTGTTTCGCTTTCTCTTTTTAATGCATAATATTCAGCATATAAAGAAGAAAATAATTGATTGCTCTCTGCTATACGTCGTTGTTCCTCCGCCCAATGATCTCTATCAATTATCCATGAAGAAAAATCTGATACTCGTTTTCTATCAGCACAAAAATCAACAATTACATTTTCATATTCCTCAGTGTTTTCATTTTTTGTTTTAATTGCCAAAGAGTCATAATGTTCGGCATTTTTGCTATATTCATTCCATCCTGGCTTTACCCAATTACTTAGTGACTCTGGTAGTAATGGGCATCGGGTATATTCCTGTTTCTGCACAGACAGCAAAATATTTCCATCTTCATCAACAACATCATCCTCATCAACTCTATCCTGATAAAAAATTTTCACATGTTCAGGATCATCTGGCAATTCAGATACCCATTGACACCACCTATAAGATTCAGTATTCAATATGGTTTTCTGCTTTAATTTATTTAATTCTTTAATATACTGAAACAATGATATTACACGATCTGATATTTCACTGTGCATATCCTTATTAAAACGTTCTACTCCATTTCCCATAACAAACATACACCACCAATAATTAACTTTATATAAATTCTAAAATCAATAAGAGCACATGCCTTAATAATAGTAAATCCAAATTATAACAACAAAAATAGCAATAACATATTACAATTTTTCATCACTATTTATGTGGTGTGCTCTTATCAAGTCTTATTATAATATTAACCTAATTGCTTCTGAATATCCAGCAATATTTCTACCGGCACATCTCCCTCCAGGGCAGCCTTGCTGGCGACAAAATTCTCTGCCAAACGATTCTGGAAACGCTCCTTTACCTGGCCGAAAACCATCTCTGCCCCTCGGCTCATTTCCTGAGCCAGCATTTCCTGTTGCTGAGCCAGATACTTATCAGCCAGTGGACGCAAAAGCTTCTCCAAGGCATCAGCCATTTCCCGACTACCTCCTCCTTCAAAGAAGGCTTTAGGATTTTTATAGATAGCCAAAGCAGATTGAAAATATTTATCCTCTACCTGCTGAAAAGCTGTAACAAACTCCAAATCACAGCTATAAGAAACATCCTGCAGAGAAAGAGGCAGTTCTCCGCTAATTTCCCGCAATTTATCATTTATCTGCTGCTGCAGCTTCACACCTTGCTTCTGGAGAAATTTTTCCAACCGTAGACTGGTTGCCCGCAACTCCTGAGCAAAGTCAAAGCCCATGCTGTTGAGAAGCTCCGTTAGCGCCTTGGCCAGCATTTTGCTATTATTGCCCTTTTTCTGCAGGGTAGCAGGATTAAAGGATTCCCGATAGAAATCCATATAGCGAATAAACACCCGCTGATTAACATAATATATCAGCTCTTGCAGTTCCTGCTGCTGGCGCTTCTCCATTTCACCATTATCCAACCCAGCCAGTATCCCATCAGCCTTTTTCTGCTGCTCCTCCAGTTCCAGACGGCGCTGCTGTTTTTCCTCAGCATTCCCCTGACTTAGCGTAATCAGCTCCTGCAGACGCTCCTGAGCCAGTTTGTACTCACCAGCTGCAGCATTTACCGCAATCTCTGTCAGCTCATGGAAAACAAAATTGTAAAAGGCATCCTCAAAGGCAAAGCCCTGCGTCTGTCCCGCCTCCTTGCTTTTCAAAATTTCCTGACTGGACAAACCAAACATTCTTGGCTGACCTACCCCGAATTTCCGAAGCTGATCCGCCACATAGTCAATGACTCCCTGAGCTTCCTGCTGATTCTCCGCCAAATCAATGGCATTGACAATAAAGAACATCTTGTCCAAGGCAAAGGAATCCTTCACACGGCCCAGTTGAATCAAAAATTCTCTATCCGCCCGGCTAAAGGCATGGTTGTAATAAGTAACAAACAGCACCACATCAGATTGACGAATGTAGTTAAAGGACAAATTGGTATGACGGGCATTAATGGAATCCGCTCCCGGCGTATCCACCAGAGTGATCCCCAATCTGGTTAGCTGGCAATCATAATAAACCTCCAGCCAATCCACAAAGCATGACTTTTCCTCCTGGGCAGCATAAGCTCCAAAATCCTCTAGCTGACACCAAATCTCCTGTCCCAGATGTGAGGACGCCTTTGGCAGTCCCTTAAGAAAAGCTCTCAGG
>SAMEA104315425__coassemble_442_pt1 | contig 72151 bp, 58 predicted proteins | sample SAMEA104315425__metabat2_low_PE_026 | metagenome-assembled genome bin SAMEA104315425 (sample SAMEA104315425) | gut metagenome | biome: Monkey gut; feature: monkey-associated habitat; material: faeces | place: China | collected 2013
CCATACAAAGGTTGTGACACGCCATATATGGTCAGAGTATATGGAATATGCTGAGGAATGCCGGCATGTATTCCAATACAGGGAAATCTATAAGCAACGCAGAGAAACCATTGAGAGGGTCTTTGCAGACGCTAAGGAACGTCATGGTTTAAGGTATAGCATGCTGCGTGGTCTGGAAAAAGTAAAAATGCAGGCGACGCTTACTTTTGCGTGCATGAATTTAAAGAAATTGGCAATATGGAAACACAGGAAGAGGCTACAAAAGCCACCTGTACATGGCAAAAATAGTTTTTTTATAAGGCAAAAATATGGCAGCGAGTGTGGATAACTCGCTGCTATATTTGTCTACAGTCTGAAGCTATCTTCGATAGCAATTTATTTTGTTAGTATTAATCTAACAATAATACTTAATGTAGCGGTTACTACAATACCACCTATAATTTTAATATAAAACTCCAATTTATCCAACCTATTCGCATTAGAAGACAGTGTTGTACTGGTACCGCGAATTGATTCTATCATATCTGAAGGCAAGCTTGTAAAACGATTACTTTTATCATTGTGTTTATCTACCTTACCATATTCACACATATTTATCCCCTGAAAGAAAATCATAAATACTGCATCATTTTCTTTCAGAACAATATCTTTAGGTCCTGCATTAAATGCCGAGAAAATCAACTTTCCATTATATAAGGGATCAACATGAAATCCCGATACATTAATTAACCCCTTTTGCTTATAATCGAATCTCATACTGATAAATGCCATCACATCTTTTGGTAATTTTATGGTTTCCCGTGTAATCAAAAGCACGAAATCACCTGGTTTTATTACAATATATTCTCCTCGCTTTAGCTGCTTTGGACAATCATTTGTACTAACATAAACCTCACGACCTAGATGTAAATGATACTTCCAATCTTTAAAACTCCGTTGAAAATCATCATCTCTCTTATCTTCCGGAACCCCCTGATTAATAAAAGTTTTTATTCTTTCTATGTCTGTAATAATACCACATTCGTTCACTTCAGGCTTCCCCCCAACAAAACATAAGTCTTTAACAATATTACAACAAAAAACAATAAAAACATCATAAACAAAATTGCGCAAAAAAATCTCATGATAAACATATAGAACACATAGGTACTGTATGGCAATGAGTCATCTGAATCAGTTTTTTCATCTGATTTAGAACAAACAAAAAATAAATACATCCCCACTACAAAAAACGCACTAATAACAAATATTATTAGTAATATTAAAGAGACTTCATCGATTACTAACATACATTCCTCACCTTAATAAAATTGCCGTAATAGTTACAACATTCTTAAACATAACGGATCCGGACCATCAAACAAGCTACCATTAATGTGCATTCTTTGGCCTGGACAACCTCCCATACATAGTTGTCTATATTCACAATGATTGCAAACCGATACACAATCAACATTCATTGTTCTTAACTGGCATAGTAATTCATCATTATCCCAAACATCTATTATATCTCGCGCATAAATGCTAGGACGAGCTCCGCTTAAGTATTTAAATGCTTCGCACGGAAAGATTTCACCTTTTGCATTTATGAGCAATTTATTATGTCCTGCTGTGCACTTTTTTCCTTTCATTGTTAAGCAATTATAAGGAACTCCTAATCTAATAATTAACTTTGGATATAACGTTCTCCACCTGTCAATTAGTCTCCTTAGTGATTCGTTCTCTTGATTATCAAGTATCAATTTATCCGAATTTAATGCTCCTCGACCTTGCGGAACAAAACGCAATAAACTTACTTTAGTTATACCTTCTTCGTAAGCTAATTGCAAAACTTTCTCTATTTCATAAAAATTAATTTTCATAGGTACTATGTGAAGCTCTATATCCATACCAGCTCTAACGGCTGATTCTATAGATTTTCTTGCTAAATCATAAGTACCTGCTACACCAGAGATTAAACTATACGTTTGAGGATTAGCTGCATGTAGACTGAAAATTAATCTCTTTACGTTTCTCTTCGCTACATATGATAACAATTCTTGGGGTATAGATGTAAGATTTCCATCTTTTCCCAAATATACACCACAAGTATAAATTGAAACATTTAATAGTTTATGAGTAAGATATTCAATAATACTTGTAAACTCTTCATGTAGAAATGGTTCACCACCAGACAAAGTAACATTTTTCAAACCTCGTGGCAATGCCGCTTCTACCATTTTTTTTATATCTACAAGTCCTATTTTTTCATTGTTTTCACAAGATGCAGCAGATGAACAATGAACACACTTTTGCAAACAATTATTAGTAATTTCTATAAAAAGTTCATTTAATTCTCTCATACTAACACCCCATACTCTATACTCATTTTTACTATATTGATACTACAAAAATACAAAATATATAATAAACACTAAATCTAATATTATCTATTACTGAAATAACTAAATAACATGTAACAAACTCACTTATCCACCAAAGTTTTTATAATATTACGCTTTTTTTACATTCATGGGTAAACATTATGTTCAACAAGACTAGGTTCAAGACCATTCAAAACTTCCTCTATAATCCTATTAATTTCATTTGTTGTCTTTGTTGTGGAAATCAATATTGCTTTCATCATATAGGGAATATCAGCGTTAGTTTTACTATACCAATAAAATTTTTCACCTAAACATAGCTTAACTGTCTCCACCACATTTATTCCAGTAGCCTCCATAGAAAAAGTCCTTTTCTTGGGATTACGACACGGCTCATTGAACTTAAATGAACACTTCTTTCCTGGACATCCCATGCAATATCCTGTATTCCAAAAGTTTCCATTCAATAAGGAAGTCAATATCCTGCCCATTTTGTCTAAAAATCTCGCTAATATAACATCCTGAAATTTCCAATGTATAGCTCTATTTTTACAACTCTTCACCTTAGCCGTCTTATATTTAGAATAAAATTTTCCTATAAATAATAGGTATTGCCTACCATCATGCTCAGTATTCTCAAACCTTGGAGCATACGGCGGGCAGCCACCTGATTTACCGTAATTTCTGCAACCAGTTTTACATAATTGCATTACTTTCTGTGGCTCATAAACAATATCGCTATAATTTATAACCTTCCAGTTTATTTCTATAGGATACTTATTTCCAGAAGCTGTATTATATACTACCTGCTGCATATCTACCACCTTTAGAATAGATTACCAAAATCTAAAAATAAAATTTCATCAGAATATTTATCCAACATTTTATATTAATTCCACAACATTCTTCAAAAAGAGAACATTATCTTATCACAAAAACTTTTTGTGGACTTTATTTTAACACATTTAGGAAAATTCGTAAATGAAAAGCACGAATAATTGGATTCTGTACCGCAATCAGACGTCATCTTTATTATAATTCTTAATATCGCTTCGTATTGCTAAATCATGCTTCTGTATATTTTTTACAATATTTATCATACTCTCGTCTTCTTTTATATTAAAGATATACTTCGTTATAATTTGGGGTATCACGATAAATGAAGATACAAAAGCTGTTCCTATAGTAGCAACTATAGCTATTATACTTTCAATATCAAATTTTATATCTGGATAGGAAAATACCATATATGTTACTGCAAACAATATACCTAAAAAAAACAACGTCAAAATAGACATCACACAACCACAAAACGTCAAAAATCCTTGCTTCCAAGTATGCTTAAAGCTTAAAGTTTTATCAATTCCCTCACTATAACATTTAAGTATATTCGTGTAGCTTTCATTGTGGGATTCCATGCTGACAACATCATTACTTATAAACGAATGTGCTTTGTCTATAAATTTAGCTGTATTTTCAATGTATTCTTCCCCAGGCATTGATATTGCTAATTCGCTTGCAAATTGTTGTTGTGTGAGTTCTTCATTCATGTATAATCACCCCAACTTCAATTCTTGTACCCTTTTTTCTATAGCTGTTAGCGAAACAGAAAAATCTCTGCTTAAAAATTTATTAACGGTACTTTTGTTGCTGAGCTTATTAGCCAAATATTCATAACGAGGTATAAATATAGATTTCGGCATAAGCAAATTAGCAGCAAACTTATTGGCTCTATATTCTTTTATTTCTTTATTTTTCTCCTCATCAATCCTATAATATGCCTCATAATAAGGCGTATCTGTCATAACATCGAATATATAGTGAGCCAATTCATGTGCAATAGTAAAACGTTGATGTCCTATATTATCATTATCATTCACTAATATCAACTTAGATGGAATTTTTCTTTGGGGAATATCCTGGTTAATAGCTAATATTCCAGATATTTCGTCACTGCTAAAGGTACTGCTACGAGCAACCACAAAGTTCAAACTATCCATCATATCACCAATTCGTAAAGAAGCATTGATATCTTCCCAAAAACAATCAACCAATTTATCAGCTGCCATTTCTGCCTGAAGTTCTATAGATTTTTGCTCGTCTTTATCTAATGTATGAAAATTATCCGTACAATTAAGAAATTTACTATTTGCATTGTCCGTTCTCAATTCATTGACAATCCGTATCAACTTTTCATTCATTTCTAACACCTCATACACAACCCCTATTTAATTATAGATAAATTAAGCAAAAACACCATAAATATTTATTAACATAATACAAAAAACCCATCAAATCTCATTTAAAACAATGACACGATGGGAGTCAACAACAAAATGACATTTTACTGCAACAAATAACTGCTACACGTAGTGTAGCAGTTATTTGTTGCAGTGTCAAGATATAATTCGAAATATAAATCCTTACATTTATCATCCTAAATCAAAAGCTATGTGCTCAAAGACATTCTAATTTGCTTTCCAACCTGCATCACAGGCTATCTTCGACACATCTACCTGCAATGAGAACAGTGCTTTCTTATCCACAGCATAATGTACCTTGGCCTCGCTGTTGATAACTTTTTGAATATCTTCTATAAACTCTTTCAATGGCTTGTGTTTCCCGCTGGCGATATTGTAAATCTCGCCGTTTTTTCCTTTTTCTCCTAAAGCTATCAATGCTTCTGCACCATCTATAACATTGAGATAATCCCAGTTTTGCTGGCCGTCTGACTGCATATAGAAATCTTTCCCTGCCTGCAAGGAAGCAACCAGCTCTGGCAGCATTCTCCCTGCTGGCTCGTATTTGCCATAAAGGCTGAATATCCGTCCCCATATCCATTCAATGCCCAAATCCATAGCTCTTTGTCTAGTCAATATGCAGGCTGCCAGCTTGGCAGAGCCATAAGCGTCTATAGGATGTGGACAGGTTTCTTCTGTAATCAAATCCTGATGAGGGCCATATTCTGCCTGAGAACCAGTACAAACAAATCGCTTACAGCCAATTTTCTTGGCTGCCTCTAGTGCCCCCAAGGTATCTTCTACATTCTGATACTGAGCAGCGAAATCATATCTGCCACCTTGCCAAGCCAAATGAAAAAATATCTCACATGGCTCCTGAATTTGCTGGTGTAAATTTTTATATTCCGCTAAATCCGCATAAACCAGCTGTACATTGGTCAAATTTCCCAGTCTTTTGTTATGGGCGGAATTTTCCCGCACCACGCAATAGACGAAATATCCTGCAACTAATAATCTTTCCACCAAATTGCAACCAGTAAAACCAGCTGCCCCTGTTACAATACATTTTTTCATATCTTGCTCACTGCTTCCTTAATTATCTTGGCCATATACATCAGCTTTTCATCAGTCATGCCAGGATATACCCCTACCCAGAAGGTATCATTCATGATTCTATCTGTGTTGGCTAGATCCCCAATCACCCGATAGCCTTTACCAGCTTTCCGCATTTCATCAAAACAAGGATGCTTGATAAGATTGCCTGCAAAAAGCATTCTGGTCTGAATACCATGATTTTCCAAATATCTAATAACCTTATCCCGCTGGATTCCCTCTCGGCAGGTCACCATAAAGCCAAACCAGCTAGGGTTACTCCTAGGACATGGCTCTGGTAAAATCAGCTTGTCCTGTACCTCCTGCAGCTCTTTATGCAGGAGATTAAAATTATATCTACGACGCTCTACAAAATCAGAAAATTTCTTTAGCTGGGCACAGCCTACTGCTGCCTGCATATCGGTAATATTTAGATTCAGACCAAAATGGGAATAAACATATTTGTGGTCATATCCCTTGGGCAGCTCTCCATATTGTCCATCAAAGCGATGACCGCAGAAATTATCCTGACCGGAAGCACATACACAATCCCGGCCCCAATCCCGGAATGAACGCATAATTTTGTTCAGCAGTGGATTATTGGTATATACAGCGCCACCTTGGCCCATAGTCATATGATGAGGTGGATAAAAGCTGGATGTACCCATATCACCAATAGTGCCAGTAAAATGCTCTACACCATCCAGCTCATATGTGGAACCTAAAGCATCACAATTATCTTCAATAAGCCAAAGATTATGCTTCTGGCAAAAATCCTTGACGGCCTGCAAATCAAAAGGATTGCCAAGGGTATGAGCTATCATAACAGCCTTGGTTTTTTCTGACAAGGCCTCCTCTAGCTGAGTAATATCTATATTGTATTGCGGAATAGTTACATCCACAAACACAGGCACCGCACCATAATTTATAATGGGTGAAACCGTTGTAGGAAAACCTGCCGCCACAGTAATAACCTCGTCACCTGGCTGAATCTGACGCTCCTTCAGCAGGGGAGAGGTCAAAGTCATAAAAGCCAGTAGATTGGCAGAGGAACCAGAATTTACCACCGCAGTGTATTTAACTCCTAGATATTTACTTAAACCAGCCTCAAATTCCTGCACATATCGACCAGAGGTCAGCCAAAACTCCAAGGCACTATCCACCAGATTACACATTTCCTCATGGTCATAAACTCGGGAGGCATAAGTAATCCTATCCCCCTCATGGAAATCCTTTGGCTGATTATGATATTTATCGCAATATTCCTTTACCAGTGCCAAGATTTTATCATGTAATTCCTGCTGTCCCATAGATTAATCCTCCAAAAATTCTCTAATCTGCTTTTCCATCAGCAAACCTATGTTGTCATTATTCTGCCATGCCTTGGCCCATTCCACGGTCTTGGCCACAGCTTCCTCTATATGCCACTTGGGCTGCCAGCCCATAGCTGCCTTCAACTTAGAGCAGTCCAGCTTCAAAAACTTTGCCTCGTGGGGAGCTTCCACACTGACATCCTGCCATTTTATATCTCCCCAACACTGACAAAAAAGCTCCGTCAGCTGACCGGTAGTCAGGCAGTCACATTCATCAGGCCCAACATTGTACCAACCAGCCAAATTATCATCTGCATACTGCTTTTCAGCAATCAACAAATAGGCATAAAGAGGCTCTAAAACATGCTGATATGGGCGAATAGAATTAGGATTCCGCACTTCTATATTCTCACCAGCATAAGCTGCTCGAATACAATCTGGAATAATGCGATTAGGTGAAAAATCCCCTCCACCTATTACATTGCCTGCTCTGGCTGTAGATATGGCCGCCCTGCCGTCAGCAAAAAAACTTTTTTGATAGCTATGAGTTACCAACTCCGAACAACTCTTGCTATTGGAGTAGGGATCAAAGCCATCCAAAGGCTCATTTTCTCTATAACCCCAAGGCCATTCCTTATTTTCATAAACCTTGTCTGTGGTAATATTCACAAAGGATTTTACGCTGTTACTTTGTCTTATGCACTCCAACACATTTACAGTCCCCATAACATTGGTGCTATATGTTTCTACAGGATTACGGTAACTTTCCAGCACAATAGGCTGAGCCGCCAGATGAAAAACAATCTCTGGCTGAGCTTCAGCAAAAGCCTGCTGCAAGGCAGCCAAATCCCGCACATCGCCAATAATAGAATTCATACCAGCTTCAGCGCCAGACTGCTGAAAAACCTTTTTCCCTTCCTCCGTAGGTGAAGGCAAGGCATATCCTGTAACATTAGCTCCCAGTATTTCCAGCAGCTTACAAAGCCAAATCCCCTTAAAGCCAGTATGGCCTGTTACTAAAACATTTTTACCTCTATAAAAATCCGAATTCAAAACCATAAAAAATCTCCTTAAAAATATTGCCGTATGCCTTACAGCATACGGCACAAGATTCGGTTAATACATGTCTAGTGCAGACATCCATAAATAGCATTTACTTGTCCCAGACCTTCCACGATGCTTTACCATAGGTCCAGAGATTTTACATCTAAATTTTTCCCGCACGGCATCCATACACTGCTAAATTAGATACGTCATTAAGTATTCCTCCACATTATTAACTTGCTAAAATACTATCGATCTTTTCTTTCAAATCTTCATAATATGGTTCATACCCATAAAATTCTTCTATCAGTTCATAAATATCTTCATCAATGAGCCATTGAATTGTATCATCAGCTTTTTTTATGGTATTAAGCCAAGATAACACTTTATTTAGATTAATTAGCTTTTCCTCTTCATATGCCTCTCGACTAAGACCTTTATCAAGAAAATAATCCAAAATCGGATAATATTCTCTAACAAATATATCACAAAATGGATGTCTCTCATTTTCCTTAAATTTTCGTCCTGCAGTCGCTTCACCAGAACCGAGCAAAAAATTATCTCCACGCAATATCATAAATTGTGGGTCTTTTCTTATCATTTCTAATTGAACATAACATTGATTTAAATGAGTGTGTGAAAATCGATCCTTAACTTCTATTGCCATGTATTTTTTTTGGTTTAGTACTATACAAGATATGCAGGTATATAAAGTCGTACATTTAACCAAAAATTCATCTATACCATTTCCTGGCAATATTGCCGATGAAGTATGCTCTGATGGCCATTCCAATTCTATCAGTGTATACTCTGGATACAAACAAATTGCTTCCAGCAAATTTAAAATAGTCTCCGCACTATAATAATCATCATCTCCACAAGCTACTACAAAATCTCCTTTGGCATTTTCATACAAATAGTCAAAATTCTTACCCCTTATATTTATAGGTTGCTTGTAATAACGAAAATTTTTATGCTGAAAATACTGAGCAGCCACTTCTTCAGTTTCATCTGTAGAATCGTTATTACTAACAAAAATTTCTACCCACGGCATGTCTCCTACATTTTTGTACAAATTACTTATGCATTTTCTAAAATATCTGGACCGATTAAAGGTAGGAATACCTATTGTTAAAATGCGATGATTTTTACTCAACAACATTTTCTTAAACCTATACTTATTTTTTATTATTTTTAACTCTGCTTCTATAAGTTTAGGCTCAAGCATAGTGGTAAAACACCAGGAATTACTATCTCTCGGAACAACAACCTTATAACCTTGAATGGCCGTAGCAACAGATAATATCTCACCTATATACCTATTGCCAATACCTCGCCATATAGGTATATACCCCTTTATTGCTACCATTGTACTGCTAACAGCTTCTACCTGTACAAATTCTGCCTGAATATTATTATATTTCTTTTCAAAAACTTCCCCTTGGGGATTCATTTCATACAATCCGCCATATATACTATCCGCCTCATCAATAATACCACTGTCTGGCAACTGCTTTGCCCCCTTTACACCAATCAGACGAACCGAAGGTTCTGCTTTGAAAATTTTCACTATGTCTCGCAACAAATTTTCATTTACCAAAAGTGTAGTATCATCCATTATTATACTAATATCCGAATTTTCTTTTTCATACAAAGCCAAGTAAGCATCACTTGTTGTAAATACATCACCAGCAGTATATGATGCAAATTTAATACTGTATAGCAAAGGTCTTTTTAACGCATTGATAGCCTCTATACAGTCTTTATATTTTTCATCTGATGTTTTGTTTATTATAAATAATATTTTTTTCACTTTATCTCTTATCCTCAAAATATATCGCTATCAATATCAATCCTTGTCCCAAACCTTCCAAGGAGCTTTGTCATGGGTCCAGAGATTTTCTAGCTGAATTTTTTCCCGCATGGTGTCCATGCACTGCCAGAAACCACGATGGCGATAGCTCATAAGCTGCCCTTCTTGGGCTAATTTTTCCAAAGGTGCCTGCTCAAAAATGCACTCATCTCCATCCAGATAATCGAATATCTCCGGCTCTAGTACCATATAGCCAGCATTAATAGGTGCACTGTCCTCCTTGGATTTTTCCCGAAATGACTGCACTGCATTATCACCGCCTATATTCAACACCCCCTTGGACTGATCCAAAAGTACAGAGGTCAGAGTAGCCAGCTTGCCATGAGAACGATGAAATTTGATTATTTCCGAAATATCCACGTCACACACCCCATCGCCATAGGTCATGCAGAAGGTTTCATCTCCAATATACTTCTGGATTCTCTTGATACGACCTCCCGTCATGGTGTTCTCCCCAGTATCAACCACCGTCACCCGCCAAGGCTCGGAATGCTGCTCATGCAGAATAACCTTGTTGCCATCGGTCATATCAAAGGTTACATCACTAGTATTCAAGAAATAATTGTTAAACCATTCCTTAATCATGTACTGCTTATATCCGGCACAGATTACAAAATCATTGATACCATAAACAGAATACTCCTTCATAATATGCCAAAGAATTGGCATACCCCCAACCTCAATCATAGGCTTTGGCTTGTATTGAGATTCCTCCGATATGCGGGTACCATAACCACCTGCCAAAATAACTGATTTCATTGGCTCACCCCTCTCATAATAAATGAAAATCAATGTTAATACAGCTCCACCACTTCATTCTCGCACATCCCAACAATTTGTTTCTTTATACTCTCCTGCGCAAGCTGAGAGGATATAATTATTGGCAACTTCTCCATACTTAGCATTTCTTCTGGGGATATAACTTTCAAACCAAATATGTTTTTCCCGTGATAGTTCTTATTAGAATCTATGATAGCCTGAACTCTTATACCATCCAATAATTCAAGCTGATACAGCATAGCAGTATGGGTCCCAGCTCCCCATAGATAAACACGCTTCTCCTTATAGGAACCCAATTTATTCTTGATATCTTCAGCTAAGGAACATGATTTTTTCAGATACATATCCAAAGCAGCATCGCCATCATTGGAATATGTTGCTTTTCTATTTGCACCATCATACTCCCAAATACTAATACTATTTCCGTCACCATCTACTTCATACTTTATACATCTAAAACCGTACATACCCAACAGATTATTTAGTGACTGCAAAGAAAAATAATTTACGTGCTCCACAGAAAATTGTTGATACAAATCTATTATCTTCCCCCAATTTGTTATATCTGGTAATGCCAGAAAAAGATAGCTATCCTTTTCCATATACCCTTTAAGCTGGCTTACTGCCCCCCTAAATCCCAATATATGTTCTAATACTCCTTCTAATATCACCAGCTTATATTTCTTATCTCGAATTTCTGAAATATTATCTCCAAGTGCTCCTACATAACATTTAATATTCCAACGATCTATAATACCATCAACGTTTTTCTCGGAAGGTTCTATTCCTGTAAGTTTTTTATACCCATGATTTTGTAATTGATAAAGCAAATTTCCGGTACCACATCCTATTTCTAGTATTTCATCCTCTTCACTTATATAATCCTTCACAAATGATATAGTCTTTTCATTTTTATCTTTTGCTTCTGCCGATAAAAAATATGCATCTGTTTCATACTTAGATAAATTATCATAATATTCATTTAGTGACATTACCTCTACAATATCACCAGCATACACCATACCACAATCGTCACATTTACTTACCACATAGGAACTAAATGGTACTATGGTTGACATATCCTTAAAATTTCTTTTTAATAAACTGTGTGAATGTGATCCTCCACAAAGTGGGCATGTTTTCCTCATAATAGCCACCACCTATAACTTATTGACACGTTCTAATATCTCATCTAAATGCTCATCTAAATCATCCATTGGATGTCCTGCATACGATATACTTTCGCAATTTCTACATTTTACAATCATATTTCGATTCCCACTGCTATGTAATTGCATGTACTTTTTGTGTACTTCTCCATTCCATATTTGATTTAATGTTTTTTTATTTATATTGCCGATAGGCAAACCAGGCCATTGACAACCACATGCATTAACGTCACCGTTTGAAGCTATATTCATTCTCATAAATAGCGAATCACAGCATATTCTTTCCATCCAATCATAGCCATACCTAGTTTTTTTACGATGTTTTTCAATCATACCAGTATAATCAACATTAGTGAAGCCGTCCATGATTTGCTCTATATTCACCATATCCGCTACTGGCGAAAATATATCATAAAACAATTTCTCCTGTCCCTCTTTCAAGGCCACATCTGCAATCTTTATATACACTGAGCAATTTTGTTTATTTTGATAAAAATATCGTATTTCCTCAAGAAATTTTTCAAAATCTATATCATATCCACAAATTTGTTTATATGCTTCTTTATTTACTCCCTGTACACTAATCAGTAATCTTGTTAGTCCAGCAGCAATCAAATCCTTGGATAATTCATGTGTCAGCAAACTTCCGTTGGTAGTAAGCTCTATTCTTTCAGATATTCCTCTTTCTTTTACATAGCTTATCATTTTGGGGACTTCTTTACATATCAATGGTTCTCCGATACCGCATATTAGAAAGTTCTTTATTCGCTTCACGTCATTTTTCTCTAGCATCTCCTCTATCTGTGATATTATATTAACAAATTTATCCCAAGATAGAATCTGCGGAGTTATACCTATATTAGTGGATTGTGCACAATAATTACATCTAAAATTGCAAAAATCACTTGTCCCTATACCTATGGAAAAAGGAATTTTCATAGGTACAACTTTATATAATGGAACCCTATTTTCATCTCTACCTGATCCAATTTTTTCATTCATAGCTGCTCTCCTTAATAGTATCATAATATAAATTAAAAATACATTTATTCAAAGCTCTGCTCAATTCCCATTTCTCGCACGTAATTTAACCATTCGTATATGTCTTCTATATCATATAGCTTATTTCCCTCTTCATCTTTTGCCTTTTCCAAAGCCAACACCATCAATGCATATTCATTTTCTAATAATGTGTCGAATACCCCCTGATCGTCAGTATTTATGGAAACCGACAATGACATTCCCGGAACAGACTGCTTCAATTTTCTAGAATTAAAACGCACTATAGGATGTTGATCGTATTTTTTTATGGTGCCAATCATATAGTTAGATGATGGATTTGTTTCAATGGCAATTCCTTTGTTAACCAAAATCTTTATCATACAGTCCTGAAGCTGATATATTAAATCTGCATACGAATGATCAACCTTAAAAATTGTCATTTCTGCACCTTTTTGACGCACATGCTTATTGAAAAAGTATTTATGTGTTAATTCATAATATAATTCAGAATTACGAATATACTCCTCTACGTTTTCATTGTCATTAAAAGCATATTTATCCCATTCTGTTATCTCCTTGCCAATCAGCGATTTCCTATTTTGAAAATCACTATATAAATATCTATACAATTCTGGATTGTCACCTCTTAATTTCCAACTATTGTAATATTTCATCTGATTTACATTGGAAAGACAGGCTTTGAGGCTCCCATGATTTTCGTCAAAATTATACAATTCATCATATAAACCTATATACCACTGATCTAATTTCATTTTTAAATCAGGTTGAATTTTGCATCCATATTCTTTGCTTTTACACAGTATCCAAACTATATCATCCAGCAAATCCTGCTTGCTTATCACCAGAACATAATTCTTGCTTTTATAATATTCATATGGATTTATTCCCAAGGCTAGGGCATGTCCTAATCTATTTCCCCTTTCCAACCCACAAAATATTAATAATTCATCAATAGCTCTCAAGCCATCTGCTATGTCAAAAAAATCTTCTCCTATATGATAGGTAAAATTCAATTTTTTGCTTTGAGTATAGCTATCATTTGATAATACATCACCTAAACTGAACTCAAAATCCAAATTACGCAAATATCTATATACTTGACCAAAAACCTCTGGGCGACATCCTATTTCACTAGCGCATGCATCTATACCAACTATGCGATTGGCCAAATCTCCACCCTTATTTACGAATTTAACCAATGCGTTTACTCTTTTAATAGTATATTTTCTAATAAGAGCATTACGGGGTTGAGTACATTCATCTCCTATAAATGTTAATTTTGATAATACATCAGGCCTCTTAGGAAAGTGCATAACATATTTTATGGCATTCTTTTTTTCATCATTCTGTATTTCACTGATTATATTATCGTATTTTTTTAGCATCTTGAAAATATCATTAGAAATAGTAGCTGGTGTTAGCCGCATCTCTAATGATTTAAGACATTTCCTATCTGCCTGATACTTTATAGCCGACCTGATATATTCCGAAAAATACTTACTATGAGAATCCAAGAAACAAGTCTTTCTTTTTTCATAATCACTAAAATTTTTAAATCCTACATTTTTATTAACCTGTATCATCTCATTACGAAATGATACTTGAAGTTTCAAATATTGATAAAATATATTTTGAGTCTTCCTGCTAAAATCATTACGAAAGCAAGCACGATAACATTGATATAAAAAATATCGTTCTCCAAGCAGAATATCATATTTTCTTTCACTATAAATTAAAACCTCTTTGGATAACGCATAATCGAATGTTTCCACACCCTTTCCCTGGGCACCATATAATAATTTTATATAATCTATTTTATCTTGCACATCTTTAATATATACACCTAGAAGCTTAGAGCCTTTTTCTATTAGATTAAATAAATCTTGTGATTTTATTCCCTTTAGTTCACAAAATAAATATAACCTATATAGTGCTGCTAATTTACAATCATCATAAAAACTTGTAGAAAAGTTTTTATTTCCATCGGTGGAGCATGATAGTGATTTTTTTATTGCCTTAAAGTTTTTCTCCTGCCCACATATATTATTCATTATGCAAATCCAGTTAATCTCAAAAATCCGGGCAGAACCCTTTAAGTGAAAATGATTTTCGGCTATTCCCTTTTCAAAAATAGCCCTTATCCTTTGATTATCACTCATTACTACAGGTAACCAAGAAAAATTTCTCCGCTTAATGTTATGTCTTAAATCATAATCTGCCAAATAACAGCAAATTAACATATCCTGCCCCAAGGACAAAGAAATCTCTCTCCATCTAAACAATTGTTCGAATTTGCACAATACATCGCTGGAATGACATACCAGCAATTTCTCGCATAATTTGGAAATCAAAATAAAAACACTGGATCTCCCACCATTTCTACTCATATTTTCCTTCGCAAGTAAATAAGCATTTATCCACTCATCTTCAGAACGCTCTGGAAATACTCTCCTGCATTGTTCCAAAAATGCATTTTTATTCACTACCATGCAATCATGATTTTGAGGCGCAAAATTATCGTGAATAGAAACATTAGAATAGGGGATATATCTAAATAATATTTCTACAATTCCTCGCTCTATATCCATCTTCACTCACCACATTATCAATATTATTTATTTTCATTTGCAACAGATAATTCCTGAATCTTACTTGAAAGGAAATCATACTTGTACATATCTGTAAAAATCCTATATTCTTGTCCCAATTCCTTGGATACCAATCTAGATGGATCTGTTTTGCATATCTTACAAACACGTTCATATAAATTTATTAAGCCTGTACGAGACTCTGGCTTGATGTAGTCATAATCATTCGAAAGATATACATACATACCTATTGTTTTGGCTAAACTTAACAAATTTGCTTTTAATGTTTCCACCTTAGAATGTGCCGTTGTATATTGGCTGTATCTTTTTATTTTTACTGGTAATATCACATTTTTGCCGTCTAAATAAGAGGAAAATTCATCTATGTCCTTTTGAGTTGAAATATCTACTACAGTATTATTTGTATTGAAGAATGACAGTGCTTTTGCAAACAACTTCGCGTAAAGATTAGGAATATTAATTATCTTCCCCTCTTCATTTCCATATCTAAAATTGATAAATGTATTATCTGAAAATGAAAAATCATATTTATATTCTTTTTTTATTTTGTTCATTTTTGTATTTATTTGCTGCAAAAATTTTTCTATACACTTCTCAGTTCTCTCAGGTTCATCTGCTTTTTTCTTATATCTAACTTGAGGTAAACTGTATATACTCTGTATTAAATCTACATTACAAACTATTAATTCTGACATTTTAACGGCTGAATCATTTTGTTCTAACAAGTCTTTTACTACATTTTGAAATTCATCTTCAGAAAATCCCAATATATCTACATTCAATAACTCCACTAACTCTGACAACATGGAAAATCTTACTATAAGATTTTCTATACTTACTTGTACATATTGTATTAATACTGAATTATCATAAATTAAATAACCACACCCATTTATAACATTCACATTACCATACGGAATGTAATAACTATTAGATAATATAAGGAATAACAACCAAGCTACTATATAATTTCTTCTATCCTCAGGCGATTCAATTGTAAATTTAGAAATATATGAGCCATTTAAATAACAACTTTCAGGCAAATTCAATTCCTGTGCTATACAATTAAATACATCTATAGATTGCATCTCAAATCTTGCCCGTTGCACTAGTTTATTAATATTATCAAGTCTTGCAGCCGGTACATTATTATTCATACTATATCCCCAAATGGTAGTTCCTGTAACCGCGGCAAGACATACCTTTCTCTCATCGTCCTGTACTTTACTAGTCTTCTGTTCCCTACTAGTCATTTTATTTTGCAAGTTAATTTGGTGTAAATTTACCGTATAAAATAACTTTATTATTTCAATAAGCTCTCCTATTGCGTTATGATAAATATTCCTATTTATATAACTTATGCTATTCATTAAATAACAGAAAGAATTTTTTTCTGGAAAGGCTTGATTTGCAAATCCATTTATATCATCTCTGATACTGTTACTAGGAGATATTCCAAATCTTTCATACGCTTTTATAATATGCTCAACTGCAACTTTAGGTACATTTATCCCAAGATCAAAAATACTCTCTATTTTATAGGTTGAATTAATTTTACTTTTTATATTATTTAAAGATGTTTTAAAATAAAAATCAAAAAAGTGGCATATATTGCTAAACTTAATCCCATCATTTCCATTTTTATCAGAAAAATCTGGTAATAAATCCATAAACCCTATAAAGTTAACCATATCACGAAAACTATTCGGCAAAATGCTCTTTTGTAAATCATCTCCTAAAACAAAAACCATTCCTGTTTTCTGATATATCTTTTGTAATGCAAAAATCGAAAGTGAAGACAAAGAATAATCATTTTTATTATATGTTATTTTAACATTACGCAAATCCTGCACTTTAGGCAAATTTACTCGATGTGCCAGTGGCAAGAGCTTTGACAAATAATTTGAAGACATATTGGCAATCTCGCCACGCATTTCTGAATAATAATTCTTTTTTGCAAGCCATTCTAGTTGTCTTATATTAGATTCCTTTATACAATACAATAACTGATCTATACGTACCGATAAAATTATAACAATTCCTGGAATGATCAAAAATTTTCTGAGCTGCTCAGACATAGCATATGCATGAGAAAAGCTCATATCTATATCATCAATCAATATAGGTATAACAACATTTTTGTCACCATTATTCATACAGTCATTGTATGTATTTATCAAATTTATCAATTCTTCCTTAAGCCTCATGCTATCACTTAGAGAAGATAATTTGTCTACGCTTCCTTCATAATCAAATTCATCATCTAATATTTTTTTACTATCTTTAACAATAGATATTAAGCGATAAACCATTTGAAATGATTTCAATAAACGTTTCTGCTGCTCCGCATCGTTCTTCCCATTATCATACTTTAGGGAGCTTTTAAATTTCTTAAACATTTTAGCTACCAACAAATCCAATATATTATGCACCCCATCCAAGGCAGATGGATCAACATATATTTCATTAGCAAATATAATCTTATTTATATTATCCTTGTTGGCAAATAAATCATTTGCTGTATTTTTACCATCCTTATATTTGCGTAGCAAATTCATAAAGCTAAGTAACATACTGGTTTTGCCATCACCACGTTCTCCACAAAAAGCAATGACATTGTTGGGATATTCTATTTTATTATAATTGCTATCTGTTTTATCCTTAATAGATGCGTATACACTTAGAATATTCTCTAAAATATCAGATGCTGTTCTATATTGTTCAAAGAAAACATCTGATTTTGATATATCTTCCTTTATTTGTGGCTTATAATCATTGCTTATATCAATAGTACGCTCTTCCATGACAAACTCCTTATTTTTGATTATCTAATCCCCAACAACAAATGACCAAGACAACGGTGTACCTTTTTTGATATCTTTATTAACTTTTTTTCCCAATACACAATCATAATATTTAGGTAACAACCCCAATCCTGGTCTTATACTTCTCATATTTTTTTCAGTTATAATGTCCCCAGCCTTCATATCGTTTACAATATACAGACTTCTTCTGAATATTACAGACTTCTTTTCTTGCTCCTGCATTTCGTAGCTGACTTCGCCCAAAGCTTCACAGGCTGTATTACATTCTCTTACAAGCTGAGCCATTTCTGATGGTTCCATGGAAAATGCTGCGTCCACCCCGCCATCTGCTCTGGATAATGTAAAATGCTTTTCGATAACAGTTATTCCTAATGCTACGCTGGCTACTGCAGCTCCTATACCAAGCGTATGGTCAGATAAACCAACATTGCATTTAAACAACTCTTTCATATGGGGAATGGTCAATAGATTTGTACCTTCCGGTGTGGCTGGATAGCTGCTGGTACATTTCAGCAAGGTCAAATCCTGACAGCCATTTTCCTTGGCAGTGCGAACCAAATCGTCTAATTCGCTGAGACTTGCCATACCAGTTGATACAATCATTGGCTTACCGGTCTGGGCTACCCGCTTTATCAGTGGAATATCAATATTTTCAAAGGAAGCTATTTTATAAATAGGACAATCCAATTCCTCCAAGAAATCTACTGCCGTAAAGTCAAATGGTGTGCTAAAGCAAACTATTCCTTTTTCCTTGCACCTGTCAAAAATAGCTTTATGCCATTCCCAAGGTGTATAGGCTTTCTGATACAAGCTGTACAGAGATTCTCCTTTCCACAAACTATTAGAATCCTCTATGAAGAATTCTCCGTCACTTTTATCAATAGTCATAGTATCCGCTGTATAGGTTTGCAGCTTCAAAGCATCCACGCCAGACTTCGCTGCTGCATCCACTATCTGCAAGGCTCGTTCTAATGAATGATTATGATTACCACTCATCTCTGCTATAATAAAGGTTTTATTTCTCTGCTGAAAATTCATTTTTCCTCACCTGCAAATCTTCCTTAAAATGTTTTATATTCATGTCCCAACCAAAAGCAACATCTTTTATAATATTCAGCATATCCTGTCTGCGATGATATGTGCCTGTTCGACACTGTCGTTTTGCATCATAATTACCATTCAATAATGTCTGAAAATTTGACTTAAATAAATCAATAATTTCTTTTTGTAAAATCTGATATGTACTCAGAAAGGTCTCTTGAGATTCATCAAAGAATAATTCTTTTTGAAAGATTATATCTCCAGTATCTAATCCCCTAGCAATTCTATGAATAGTCACACCCTTTGGCGTATCATCTATAAAACTCCAAAAGTTGGGATCTGCACCTCTGTTCCACGGTAGCATGGATATATGTAGGTTTATACACTGTCCATTCATGTAATCAATAACATCCTGAGTAATGATACGCTTATAGTTATAGCTTACTATCAATTTTGGTTTATAATTGTTCAAAATACCAGTTGTAATCTTATCACTATATAGTAAACATTCTGTACTAGTTGAAATCCATTCATACAATGGCAACGTATTACAGTTATTGGTAAGAAATATCACCCTAGCATAAGACTCACCTTTTATTTTTCTATATAATTTAGACGATTTCATGATTGGCTGTAATTTAAAGGCATCTGACAAAACATCACCACATTTCAAAACTAATTATCTAACTTTATACGCAATGCTTCTGCAATCATATTCGCATTAACATCATCATTAATGCCTAAATACTCTATAATTCCCGCATGGCTGCAATCTCTACATCCCTGTATCTGATTTTCTGCTACAGCAGTTACCAAGGCTGGTAACTCCATATATAGCCTTTCCCATGTGGTGGAGCCACCTGCTCCCAGCATCAAATCTGCCTTGTTCATAAATTCCGCCATATTGCTGACTTGGCAATAGTAATGGAAAAAAGGATATTTACTACATATCTTCTCTATTTTTTTTCTGCGAAAATTTGATACACCTGTAATAATATCTGCCGTAAAGCTATAGCCTTCATCATGTAGCTGGACTAATGCTTTGATAGCTTTTTCAGTTTCATTGGTCAAATCACTGCCACCGTAGAACACTAAGATATTTTTGATGTTTCCATCACGCTTGCGGAGATTTTTTTTTGCTTCATAAAACTCCTCTCGAAGCAGTGCATGCTCTGGTCCCAAAAGCATTTTGCAATGCTCTGGAACCAGTCCAACATAGCGAACATCCTTATTCAAATAAAAATTTTGGTCTAGCAAAATATCACAATCATGTCTGCGATTGGCCAAATCATCAATAACCATGATTTCCCTACAATATGGACGCAACATTAGCTCCCACTGCTCATTCAAAGCATAGCTATCAACAATCAGCCTATCCACAACATCACAGCCATGTTCTTGCAAATAATGCTGTAATACCTTTATGGTTTGCTGAGCGTCTACCTCCATAGGCACTGTCAGCCAAAGACCATAGTCCTCCAACTCATAGTCCTGATCTGCTGGTGGCAATACCAAAACAGCAAAACTTTGCTTTCTTACTACATCTATTAAATTACCTAATAGCTTTCGCATAATAAAAATTACTTTGGCATTTTGCTCTTTACGCAATCTTTGTGCTAAGGTCAAACAACGCATAACATGGCCACTGCCAATCAAGCTAGAAGCATCTGCTCGTATAAAAACCAAATACATATCTGCCTCTCCAAATTGCCTTATATTAATCAAGAATCATATTGCCCTTCTGCTCCTCCTCAGACAAAAACGGATATAAATCTTCCAACTTGGAGGAAATCATTTTACCATCTTTTCCCATGCGGCTTTTGATGATGGGCACAAACTCTGTTGCTGGCGAGCTGATCATTTCTACGATGGCTGGCTCATCATCAGACAATGCTTCTCTGACAATCTCCTCTGTGTCAACATCATTATCAATGCAGTAGTACTTCAGCCCATAGGCTTCAGCAATTTTCTGCAAATTTGGCATTCCTACGCCGCTTTCCGGCGTACAACCAGCCAACCGTCCCTGAAAATGAGTTTGCTGCATGGTATAAATCTGTCTATAGCCATTGTTATTGTCTATAAACACCTTTATAGGCAGATTGTATTCCTTCAACAAAGCGAATTCCTGTATATTATGCTGTAAACTGCCATCACCTTCGCCAAGAATGGTACGCTTTTTGCCAGAGGCAATACAAGCTCCTATGGCACAAGGCAAGCCTGTACCCATACTGCCCAACCCTACTGGCACAATATAATCCTGCCGATCATGCAAATCATAGATATTATAGCCATAGGCAAAGGCTGATGGGGAAGCCACAAATACATCATCTGCCTTGGCATATTGATTAATGTATTTAGTTACGATATAACCATCTGTCAAGCCATCATCATGAGGAATTATTTCCTTGATAGCTGGATATTTATCCCTCATACTATCACAATAATCTATCCAATTCTCACGCTTTGGAACAGTATTCTTCTGGCAATATTTTCCAAAGCATCTGATAAAGTCTCCTGCATCTGCCACCAATGTCTTATTTACATTCATATGCAGCTTAGCTATTTCTGCCTGATGAATATTAACCATAATCTTTTTGGCATTAGGGGCAAAATTTTCCTCATTATAGGCTGTGAGATAATATCGCAAACCACTGCCAATTACCAAAAGGCAATCTGAATTTTGCAAAACATAATTTGCAAAACGAGGTGCCACCCCTCCAGCACTGCCATAATAATAGCGATCATTACCCTTGTGGAATAAGCGACGAGCGCGTCTTGAGGTAACAACCGGTATCTGCAACATATTTACCATATTGGTAAATTCATCTCTAGCACCTGACAGCATCACACCTGTACCAGCCAATATGCAAGGTCGTTTAGCCCCTGATAACAACTTGTAAATATCTGCCAAATCAGCCTCACTAATTTCTGTAGGTTTTTCCTGCACTTCAAAGCCCCTCAATTTGTCTGGCTCAATTTCAGCAGACTGCACATCCAACGGAATATCCACCCAGGTTGTTCCCGGACGACCACTAGTAGCCATATATACAGCTTTTTCCAAAATATATTTTATATCATTTGGTTCCATAACGGTGACAGCATATTTAGTAACTGATTCTACAATGGAAATAATCCCTACCTCCTGTGCACCAGTCTGGCGAACCTCCGGCACCTTGGTAAGGGTTTCCCTCCTAACCTGTCCAGAAATAACTAGCATAGGGGTAGAATCTATATAAGCTGAGGCCAGAGAGGTAACTACGTTGGTTGCTCCTGGGCCAGTAGTAGCAAAAACTACCCCTAATTTATTTCCGTATTGAGCATAGCCATCTGCCGCAAACCCAGAGGCCTGCTCATGGAGATTATAATATTTATTTATATTGTTATTTTTGGCAAGAGAATCCAGCAGATGCATAATACCACCGCCGGACAAAAGGAATACATCCTTTACCTTTTTCTGCTCCAAAAAATTTATTACATAATCAGATAACTTCATTGTACCTACCGCCTATCAATTATTCTGCCAATACCTCTTTCAATGCCTCAATCACTTCATCCTGCTGTTCATCTGTCAAATCGTAATACAAGGGCAAGGTAATAGCTTCCTCATAATATTTTTCACTAACAGGAAAATCACCCTTTTGAAAACCCAATTTTTGATAATATGGCTGAGTATGAACTGGAATATAATGCAAATTAAGAACAATACCACTATCCCTCATACGAGCAAAAATTTCTTTTTTGCTTAACTTCACTTTGGTAAAATCTACCCTAATTATATAGATATGCCAGGAAGGATTTGTAGCTTCATCTTGATAAGGTGTTCTAAGAGGCAAATTCTTCAGTTTCTCATTATAACGCTTGACCAAATATCTGCGTCTGGCCACAAACTCATCCAAGGAATCCATTTGACTGCATCCCAAAGCTGCCTGCATATCCGTCATGCGATAATTAAAGCCCAATTCTATCTGCTGGTAATACCAAGGCCCATCAGCCTCCTGAGTCATTAAATCACTGTCTCTAGTAATGCCATGGCTGCGATAAAGCTTTAGCTTTTCATATAGTTCTTTATTATTAGTTAGGACAATCCCGCCCTCACCGGTAGTCACTATTTTTACTGGGTGAAAGCTGAAAACCGTCATATCAGAATAACGACAGGATCCAACCTTAGTATTCTTATAATCTGCTCCAGTGGCATGAGAAGCATCCTCTATTATTTTAAAGCCATATTCATCAGCTAATGCCTTGATGGCCTCCATATCACAGGACTGGCCCGCTAAATGGACGGGAATAACAACCTTTGGTTTTTTTACTGCTGTTTCTAGTTTATGCCGAAGCTCTGCCACACTCATATTGTAGGTTTTATCATCTATATCTACAAAATCCACATCAGCACCACAATACCGGCCACAATTTGCGGAAGCCGTAAAGGTAATTGGACTAGTCCACAAAACATCCCCCTCCCCTAGACCGGCAGCCTTACAGGCGATATGCAAGGCAGAGGTGGCATTGGTCACTGCCACAGCATATTTTGCTCCACAATAATTTGCTACTTTTTTCTCAAAGGCTTCAATAGCCGGACCTTGGGTAAGCCAATCAGAATGTAATACCCTCTCTACGGCCTGTATATCCTTTTCCGTAATATGCTGATGTCCATAATAAATCATATTTTGTGCCTCTTAATAATTCTTCAATAATTCCCGCAAATCCTCAACTGACAGCCATTCTGTATTCTTACCAGAATCATATTCAAAGCCATCTGATACCGACTTACCCGTAATAACCCGCTGATTATTTACTTCTGAATTCCACCAATAATCGTGAGGATAGATAATATAATGCTTATCATATTCATAAGTATGCTTGGCATCAGTTTTGGTTATCATGCACTCATCCAGCTTTTCGCCATCACGAATGCCGACTTCCTTCAACTTGATATTATCTCCTCCCATAGCCTTGGCCAAGTCCGTTATCTTAAAGGATGGTATTTTAGAGATATAGGTTTCGCCACCAATACTTTCCTCAAAAGCCTTAACCACCAGCTGCACGCCTTCCTCTAAACTAATCCAGAATCTGGTCATGCGGAAATCTGTAATAGGCAGTTCCTCTACACCCTTTGCCAGCTGACTGCGGAAAAAGGGAATTACAGAACCACGACTGCCAGCTACATTGCCATAGCGCACTACAGCAAAGGAAGTCTCCCGGCCACGGGCATAAGCATTAGCCGCAATAAACAGCTTATCTGAGGCCATTTTGGTAGCACCATAGAGGTTCACTGGGTTTACTGCCTTGTCTGTGGACAGAGCTACCACCTTTTTAACTCCGCAATCAATGGCTGCGTCTATAACATTCTGAGCACCATTAATATTGGTTTTCACCGCCTCACTGGGATTGTACTCACAGGCAGGCACCTGCTTCAGCGCTGCCGCATGGATGACGTAATCAATCTCATGAAAAGCCCTATGAAGACGCTGAGCATCCCGCACATCCCCAATGTAGAAGCGCAGCTTATCCGCATAATCCTTTAATCGCTCTGCCATCTGCCACTGCTTAAACTCATCCCGAGAATAGATAACTATCTTTCTCACATCGTAGTTATCAAGTAGATATTTGGTCATTTTGTTGCCAAAAGAACCAGTACCACCTGTGATTAATATTGCTTTATTGTTAAACATTCTACCACTGCCTTTGAAAATCAATTTTTACTTTACTATACTAAAATAAGCCTACGAGCTTTGCTCCTAGGCTAAAAATTTTATTCATTTTTGCGGATAATCCCACCATAAAAACAGGCATGGGACAACACCACCCTACCATTGCATTTCTGATATCCTACCTGTTGCTAGCAGGTGTAGACTAATCTACTTAGAATACCCTCATATTTTATATCGAAAATTTCATACTATTTATTAAAACAAAAATATCTGCACATATCATTACAAGATTTCTTCATAATGATTTTTCGTCAGTTAGCATCATCTTTCAGATTCTCCATTTTTATCGCCAGAATATTATCAAACTCTTTCCTTATAGCATCCGAAGCTCCATCTATAACCTCATTTTCTATGAGTTCTATTTCATCGTCTACACATTCGCTTGCGCCACCATTATGTATATGATATGCCTTTAAAAGATTAAATTTCAACCAGTAGCACTCAGGTATAATATTATTAATTTTTTCCTTTCCTACCATATTCCCTATTCTAGTTGCATATAGCATATTATTTAATTCCCCCAAAACATAAGGGCTGTGCGTAGTCAGCACAATTTGATTGTCCTGGCCAGCCAAGGAAATAAGTTTTGTTATTAATTGTTGCGCATCTGGATATAAATGTGACTCTGGTTCTTCTAGGATAATGACTGCTGGCTTTGGTGACATAATATAGTGTATTAATAAATTAATAATCCACACAGATTCCTGTTGACCTGATGAAGCATTTACCAAATCTACCATTTCACCTGATTCAGATAAAATAATTTTTTCTGTACCATGCCAATTTCGATAGCTTCCACGCAATATTTTTTCAGACAACGACATTGCTTTATGAAGAACATCTTTTTCTTTATCTGAAAATTCATTCCATCTGCGTAAGTAAAAATTATCTATCCCCTGTTCATAGGAAGGTGCCAATTTGAATATAGTTGCAAAATACTTCATATTGCAAAAATCAATCAAATCCTGTTGTGTTTTATCCATGGTCAACAAGAAATTTGATAATATTTTGCCAAATATGGAACTAGCACTACGGCCTGCTGGTATATACATATATTCGCTATTATCTAAAAGATTATCTAAATTCTCTTTCCACTTATCACTATTATCAAAAACATTGTCATTTTCCTCTGACCATTTAGATAAATAATAGTCAATCCCGGAAGATAAATTTACCACTATTTCACATTTTGATTTTTGCTTGATTTCAATATATTCACCAGAACCATAATGATACTTTATATATAAATCCTGCTTCAAATCACATTCACCAAAAATTCTAAAAAAATATTTTTCAAGCTCTAAATCTATATTTTGATACCATTTACGACGTTTTTCTATACCATCATAATTATTAATTTGTCCATGCCACAATACATCCCTTAAAGATAAAAAGAAGTATACTAATTTCGCAATCGTGCTTTTTCCTGCCGCCTGCTCTCCTGTGAAAACTGTAACTTGTTTAATAGATAAATTGCATTCTTTTATAGGACCAAATTGTTTTATCTCTAATTCAGCATACATATTTATCACCAATTCCTTAATACAAATGAACTATTTCGTTATTTCGTCATGCTACTCACTAATATTAATACTGCCATCTGGCGTCAAATAATTCATCAATTTCGATATGTATTTATCAAAATCTTCATACTGTCTATCTTTTTCTACTAACAGGATGTAATCATATTTTCCCGTCAGCAGAATGAAGATATCCTGTTCCAGATTAGGACAATAACTAACATCCAGATACTTACCTGCCAAAGCCGCCTCCGCCCAGTTTTCTGTGGCTCCTGATATTTGTGCATAAGGATATTTATTTTGCAGATAGCAAATATCCATCCCCATATTACAACCAACTACAAAGATTCTGGCAACGTCCTCCTTTGGTATGCTTACATCAAAAATAACATTGTGAGCTGCGCCATAATCTGGCGTTACCTGCCATTTCTCCACAAACAATTCTTGATTGCGTTGTAGTAAGGCTGCATATTTGCGCGCTTTTTCTGCCTGCTCCTCTGGAGTAGTATGCTTGCCAAAGGAAGCACTGCCATAATGATGAATAAAAGTATCCCTACACAGCAAAAGCTTGTATCCAGCCATTATCAGCTTTAGGGAATAATCATCGTCCTCGTAATTTCCAGGTGCATATCTCTCATCCAAGAAGCCTGCTATCTGATATGCTTTATTCTTAATAAGATAGCAAAAACCTACCAGTCTTGGCCGTATCTCCCACAAAGCGTGATTAGAATGATTAATTTTTTCTGCAAAAGCAATCATTTCGTCATAATTTTGATAGCTTACTTCCACCTGCTGCCAATTGGAGCAACTATTAGTTATACAACTAACAGCTCCCACCTTTGGTTCGCTATACAAGGCTATCTGCATATTCTCCAACCACCTAGGAGTAACAATGGTATCACTGTTCAACAGCAAAATATCATTGCCCTCTTCCGCCAGCTCCATGCCTTGATTACAACCACCTGGAAAACCTTTATTTTCCTTATTGCAAACCAGCTTTATATCCTTCTGCCTTTTCAGCCATGCCACAGAAGCATCCCGAGAGGCATTGTCTATCACAATAATCTCATAGCTGCCTGCAGGAGTAAATTTACGGATACTCTCTATGCAGTATTTTGTTAAATTATATGTATTATAGCTTAATATTACAATGCTTGTTTTATTCATAAATATTCCTACCTCACAATGTTGCGGACATTGAGTTTATTCTTGTTTTGTTATCAGATGATACGTTTCAGCCAATTCTCTATTCATAACGATAACTTCCAAGCCCCAAGTTTTCCTAATTGAGAGCAGCCTTTTTTCTAATTCAGCTTTAGGCCCTGACAACCAACTATCCTCAACCTTAGGGTCAGTAAACACCAACACAAATTGCAATGGACGCTTAGCCAATGCAGTTAAACCTTGCATATTTTGACCAACATCCCTAGTAATTCCATATCTACCTAAGATGGCAGCCAAAGTTACCCTAATAGAATCTTCTATTTTGTGTGCCACATCATGAAAAAACTTCTCATATTTTTTCTCTTTTTCTTCATTTTCATGACGGTTAGCCGCATTTGGACATGTACTCTTGGCCTCCACAAACACCAATGCCTGATTATCATTTCTTACCACTACAAACTCAACAGTTTTGATCTTGTCCCCCAATTTTCTGAGAATTTCTGATTTTTCTATGTGAAACAAATCTGCTTCATTAAAAGGGCCAAAAATAGCTCCAGATTCTTCTATTGTAATTTTACCCATTCCATGAAACCTCTACTTCTTTTTTATACAATGCAGTAAATGTCTCCATAATGGGATTGTGCTCTAACAGGGTAAATCTTTCCGCCTGCTCGCAACCTATTTTTTTTTCATCTATGTATAAAGAGTGATATCTTATACAGTCATCTTTCTTACGACTTACTTCTAGATACTTTGTAAGAAAATAATCATGGGTGGCTATATATATTTGAACATTATGTCTTTGCAGCATTAGCAATATTTCTGCTATCAGAGGAATGGCTGATGGATTAATATTTGCCTCCGGTTCATCCCAAAAAAATACAGAGCCGTCCTCCAAGGCACCATTTTTTACCAAGGTCCATAGCAATGCCAGCTTTCGTATTCCTTCAGAAACCAGGTTGAACTCCTGCTTAGCATTTCCTATTTTAAGGAAAAACTGATCTTGTTCTGCATCATATACGACCTTACCACCAATAATTCTCTCTATTTTTCTGAGCATTAAACTCTTTTCTTTCTCATTCCGCCCCTTAGATACATCCACCTTTGCAGCACTTAAAATATCTAAATAGGTATCGTCAAACTTGACATTGCCACGTTCTACGGCCGCTGACAAATTATAATTATTGGATAATACCTCCTTGGCAGGAATAAATGTCATGTTGTTTTCCCGAAAGGAAGCTTCCCATTTTTCCTCTCCCTTCATTTCACCATTCCACTTTTTTGTTTTCTTATTAAAAGTCAGTGATAATTTTACAGGAGCGTTATTGTTTTCACAGGCTGTAAGTTCTAGTGTAGTAGAAGAATTTCCCTTGCCTTTGCTTACCAATCTACTAATCTGTCCATTTAGAGGCAGCATTGTCTTAACTAATTTATCTGCAAAGCTAATTCTTCCCTTAGCAGCTATCCCAGCAGAATACATCAACTTCATCAAATGAGTTTTGCCTGTGCCATTTTTTCCCAATAATACATTTATACCATCACAAAAATCAAAATCATGATCATCAAAAACCGTATAGTTGTGCACACTAACATTTGTATATTTCATACCCCATACCTCATATATCCCAATTGCTAAACAGAGATTCATTTCCGTGTTGCTTTTTATGGCTACAATTTATGTTATTTTTTAGCTACAATTCATAGTATACTAATAGTCTACACATAAGTCTAGAAAAAATCCAAAAGCATCATTTTTACAACGTTTAAACTTCCCTTTGACATTGCTCTTGCAATGCTTTAACAGAAGGTTGTATTCCCAAAATGTAACTCCTAGATACATTTTAGAAACAAAAAAACTACATTTTACTACCATAAATTTAGGTGCAATATTTTCCATCTCCTAAATCTCTGCACATCAAAAGGCTGGTCTGATTCCTCAGTCCAGCCCTTCTTTTCTATTTCCTTTATACTATTTCCACGCAGTAGGTGTCCAAATAATATTATTCATTGGGCATCTCTAACAATGTGTGCTGTTCTCCCAAGCCTCTTTCGTATTCTGCAAAGCTGCGATCCAATTTAGCTAAATATGCTACGTTATTGGCTGCCTTGCTATCTATAGTAAAAAGCTCCGCTGGAATAGCTTTATTATGAACTATAATCTCTTTATTCATTTATATGCCAATTCCTTATACGCCTGATGATTTTTTTTAATCAATTCCTGGGATATTTGCTTAATGCGATAAAATTGATTCACATATCAGCCTTGCGTTTGAATGTTATACACGCCCAGCCTTTGTTTTCTAGCCGTTCTACGACACCGTACCCGTGGGCTTCAGCAGCTGCTAATACGTCCTCTATTCTGTCTTCAATAATACCGCTGGTTAGCAGGGTGCCGCCCTTTTCCAAATGTTCATCCAGCTGATCAAATAGGCGGATAATAATATCTGCAATGATATTGGCAATAACCAATTCTGCCTTGCCATGCACATTCTGCATCAAATCGCTCTGGGCCACAGAGATTATATCCTGTACATTATTCTGCTCCAGATTTTCCTCTACGATTTTCAACACAGAGTCATCATAATCCACCGCCTGAATATTTGTTGCCCCCAGCTTAGCAGATATAATGGAGAGAATACCAGAACCGGTGCCCACATCAAAGACAGTCATGCCCGGCTTTACCAGTTTCTCCAGCTGACAGATGCACATAGAAGTAGTGGCATGGGTGCCTGTGCCAAAGGCTGCTCCTGGATCCAGCTCTATGACAACCTCATCATCCTTTGGCTCATATTCCTCCCAAGTAGGCTTGATAACTACTCTTTCTCCTGGCTTTTCTGTATGGAAATACTGCTTCCAGGTGTCTGACCAATCCTCGTCCTGCAACTCTGCTGTAGTCAGCACAGCAGGAGCCGTATTGACACCACGGCTTTCCAAGGCCTTAATCTCCTGCTGCAAAGTCTGGATTCTTCCCTCCAGCTCCCCATTAACTGGCAGATAAGCCTTTTCCACAACTACTTCGGTTTCCTTGGCAATAGGAATATCTGTATAGTCCCATTTGCCAGAGGTTATATAATCGTTGACCAGCTCTGGATCCTCAATAACCACGCCAGAGGCACCTAAATCCCGAAAAATCTCAGCTATCAGCTCCACTGCCTCATGGCTGGTCTGAATGCTTATTTCACACCACTTCATCCAAAATCCTCCTCTATATGAATAAAATAAAAGACAGACGCTACCCTTATATTGTAACATCTGCCCTGTATTTCGTAAACTTCAGAATTTAATCCTTAAACAGCTTTTTAATTTTATTCAACCAGCTATCCTGCTCTGGATTTACCTTGTTCCCGCTTAGCTCGCCAAATTCCTTCAACAGTTCCTTCTGTCTATCGGACAGCTTCTGCGGTGTGAGCACCTTGATTCTTACATGCTGGTCGCCATTGCCATTTCTTCTCAGCATAGGAATACCCTTGCCCCGGAGACGCATTACAGTACCGGACTGAGTACCTGGCGCAATCTTCATCTCCACCTTGCCATGAATAGTTGGCACCTCAATGGTATCACCCAAAGCTGCCTGTACAAAGGTTATAGGCACCTGGCACATTACATCGTAGCCCTCACGGGTAAAGAGCTCATGTGGCTTGATATATACATAAACATACAAATCACCGCTAGGGCCGCCACGACGACCGGCCTGACCGCCACCAGCAACTCTGATGCGCTGTCCCTCATCAATACCGGCTGGAATCTTTACCTTGATATTCTTGGTAACCTTCTTCTGGCCACGACCGCCACATTCCTTACATGGAGTCTTGATAATCTTGCCGGTACCACTGCAACGCTCGCAGACATGGGAATTTACCATACGGCCAAATGGGGTATTGGCATAGGACTGAACCTGACCAGTACCATGACACTGAGGACATTCCTCTGGGCTGGTTCCCTTGGCTGCACCAGTACCGCCACAGGCAGTACAATTCTCAGTACGAGGAACCTTTAGCTCTCTCTCCACACCGAAGGCTGCTTCCTCAAAGGTCAGCTCCACATCAATGCGCAGATCCGCACCCTGCTCTGGGCCATTACGGCGAGCCTGACTACGACCACCACCAAAGAAGGTGTCAAAAATATCGCCAAAATCGCCAAAGCCGCCGCCACTAAAGCCACCGCCGCCGAAACCGCCGAAGCCACCAAAGCCGCCGCCAGCACCACCGGCACCGCCACCATGAGCAAAAGCATCATGACCGAACTGGTCATACTGAGCCTTTTTCTGAGGATCCTTCAGCACATCATAGGCCTCATTGATTTCCTTCATATGCTTCTCAGCATCTTCCTTGTTGTTCAGATTGCGGTCCGGGTGATATTTAATCGCCATTTTACGATAGGCTTTCTTTATTTCATCATCAGAGGCTCCCTTTTTGATACCCAGGACCTCATAATAATCCCGCTTTTCGCTCATTTATCTCACCTTTACCTATTAACACAAATATGAGCTGCCACCTCTAGGCAGTGAACATTAACACATACACCAGGGCGGCAGCCCATACTCAAAATTTCATCTAATTATTTGCTCTCAGTAAACTCAGCATCGATTACATCGTCATCCTGCTTGCCGCTGGACTGCTGCTGGCCTGCCTGACCACCCTGCTGGCCGCCGGCTGCCTGCTGAGCCTGCTGTGCCTGCTGATAAGCAGCTGCACTAATAGCATGCAGTGGCTCCTGCAGCTCCTCGGTAGCCTTCTTGATAGCCTCGGTATCGGTGCCCTTCAGAGCTTCCTTTACCTTCTCAATAGCAGCCTTGGCCTTTTCTACCTGGCCAGCTTCTGCCTTGTCGCCCATTTCCTTAATGAGCTTCTCAGCCTGATATACCATAGAGTCAGCATTGTTGCGAATCTCAATGCTTTCCTTCTGAGCCTTATCCTCAGCTGCGTGAGCCTCAGCTTCCTTAACCATACGGTCAATATCATCCTTGCTCATGCCACTGTCAGACTGAATGGTAATGTTCTGAGACTTGCCGGTACCCAGATCCTTGGCAGATACATGTACGATACCGTTGGAGTCAATATCAAAGGTAACTTCAATCTGAGGAACTCCACGAGGAGCAGGTGGGATATCGGTCAGGCTGAAACGGCCCAAGGTCTTGTTGCCGGCAGCCATTTCACGCTCGCCCTGCAGAACATGAATCTCAACAGCAGGCTGGTTATCAGCTGCAGTGGAGAATACCTGGCTCTTGGAGGTAGGAATGGTGGTGTTACGCTCAATAATCTTGGTGCAAACACCGCCAAGAGTCTCAATACCCAGAGACAGTGGAGTTACATCCAGCAGAACTACATCCTTGGCGTTAGTCTCATCACCGGAGAGAATACCGCCCTGGATAGCAGCACCAACAGATACACACTCATCAGGGTTAATGCCACGATGAGGCTCCTTGCCCAAATACTTGCGAACAGCTTCCTGAACAGCAGGAATACGGGAAGAACCACCAACCATGAGAACCTTGGTAATCTCGCTGCTGGAGATGCCTGCATCTTCCATAGCCTTACGGGTAGGAACCATAGTACGCTCAACCAGATCAGCAGTCAGCTCATCAAACTTTGCACGAGTCAAAGTCAGATCCAAATGCTTAGGGCCGCTGGCATCAGCAGTAATAAATGGCAGGTTAATATTGGTGGAAACCATGTTGGACAGCTCAATCTTGGCCTTCTCAGCAGCCTCGATAACACGCTGAGCACTCATCTTGTCCGCAGACAAATCAATGCCGTTCTCCTTCTTGAACTCCTCTACAATCCAGTTCATAACTGCCTGGTCGAAGTCATCGCCGCCCAGATGGGTATCACCATTGGTAGCACGAACCTCAAATACGCCATCCTCAATATCCATAATGGATACATCGAAGGTACCACCGCCCAAGTCAAATACCAGAACAGTCTGAGTCTCGTCCTTGTCAATACCATAAGCCAAAGCAGCAGCAGTAGGCTCGTTGATAATACGCAGTACATCCAAGCCGGCAATCTGACCAGCATCCTTGGTTGCCTGACGCTGGCTATCGTTAAAGTAAGCAGGAACAGTAATAACTGCCTTGTCTACCTTTTCACCCAGATAAGCCTCAGCATCAGCCTTCAGCTTCTGCAGAATCATAGCAGAAATCTCAGGTGGAGTGTAGCTCTTACCATCAACAGTTACTGTGTAGTTCTTCTCACCCATATGACGCTTGATAGAAGAAATGGTGCGGTCAGGGTTGGATACAGCCTGACGCTTTGCCAGCTGGCCTACCAGACGCTCACCAGTCTTGGTGAAGCCAACAACGGATGGGGTAATTCTGCTACCCTCTGGATTTGTAATAACTGTAGGCTCGCCGCCTTCCATAACAGATACTACAGAGTTAGTAGTACCCAAATCAATACCAATTACCTTAGACATAATCTATTTCCTCCTTATAAAATAAGAACCTTTACAAATTTATTTTAGCTATTTGCTACAACCTGAACCATGGCAGGGCGGATAACCTTGCCCTTAACCATATAGCCCTTTTGCAGCTCCATAGCAATGGATTCATCCTCAAGGTCTGGATTTTCCACTCGCATTACTGCCTGATGGAAATTTGGATCAAATTTGGCATCAGTGGTGTCAATCTTCTCCAAGCCCTTGTTTTTCAATATTTCTGCCAGCTGGTTGTAAATCATCTCCACACCCTGCTGGAACTTGGTGCCATCAGTTGCTTCCGCAGCCATAGCTCTATCAAAATTATCAATCATTGGCAGCAGATCCTTGATAAAATCCTGTACTACCATATTGGACAATTCTTCTTTTTCCTGACGGGTACGACGGCGGAAATTCTCAAAATCTGCCTGCAAGCGCTTCATGCGCTCCACACCCTCAGACAGCTGCTTCTTGACAGCTTCCAATTCCTCGGCAGCCTCCTGGCCCTCTGCCTCCTCAGTAACCTCCTGAGAAGCTTCCGCCCCTCCAGCCTGAGTTTCGGCGGTCTGTGGCTCCTCAGCAGTGTTCTCTGCTGTATCTGCCTCAGCCTGCTCAGTGGTCTGCTGCTCTATATCTTCATTTTTCTTCATTTCTTCATTCTCCAAAGGCATTAACCTTCACCTCTTCATATTTTCTATCTTTCCTACCAATGCAACCTCTTGATTACCTCAGTGAGATTTTGATTCATATAATTCAGCAAGGACATGGTCTTGCCATATTCCATGCGGGTTGGCCCCAGCACTGCCATAGATCCCAGCAGCTCCCCATCCAGATGATAGGTGGCAGTAATAATGCTGCAATCCTTTATGCCGCTGTAATCATTTTCCTGACCAATGCTGACGGTAAGGCCATCCCCTAAATGTGCTTTGAGAATATCCTTCATCAGCTGATCCTTTTCCAACATTATCAGCAAGTCCTTTACTTTGTCCACATTGTGGAACTCAGGCTGCTCCAGCATTTCCGTGGTGCCTCCCAGATAAAGCCTTTCCTTCTTCTGGGAATCCAGAGCCTTGTTAATAAGCTGCAGGGCGGATTCATAAAGACCACTATCGCCAATCTCTCCCTGAATCTGCTTTAGACTGCTCTTTTGGATTGCTCCAAGAGTATGTCCCGCCAGACATTCATTTATCACAGCTGCCATGCGCTGAAAATCTTCAAAGGCAGCCCCGGCTGGCATTTCCATAATCCTGTTTTCCACAAAGCCTGCATCTGTCATCAGCACTGCAATAACCCGATGGTCATCTAAGGGCAGAAACTGCATACAGCGAAAAGCCGCTTGGGAAATCTGAGGCGCCAACACCAGAGAAACATTTCTGGTGAGCCGAGAGATTATTTTGGCTGTTTCCTGAAAAACCTGATCAACCTGCTGTACCTTGTTTTGGTACCATTTGTTGATAACAGTCTTTTCCTCCTCGCTCATGGGCTTGACAGGCAAAAGTGAGTCCACATAAAGCCGATAGCCCTTGGAGGAAGGAATCCTGCCAGAGGAGGTATGAATATGCTCCAAATATCCCAGCATTTCCAAATCCGCCATTTCGTTGCGGATGGTGGCTGAGCTAACCCCCAGGTCATATTTTCTGGCCAAGGTTCGAGAGCCTACAGGCTCAGCAGAGGATATATAGTCCTGAACTACAGCCTGCAAAATTCGCTTTTTGCGATCATCAAGCCCTTTCAACATTTTTCAGCCTCCTCTTGTTAGCACTCCAATCAGGTGAGTGCTAACTTCTGAAAATAATATACCTCTTATTTGTCAAAATGTCAATAAGTCAAAGTAAAATATTTTTTACAATAAAAATTCTGTAAAAACCTGATTGCCGTATTTCATGCCCAAAGGAGTCAAAGCAATGCCCCTAGCTGTATGCTGCAGCAAGTCCTGCGCCACCAGCTTCTCGATAGTTCTGCCATAAACTGTAAACAAATCCACCCCAAATTTCTGCTGAAAGAGATTTTTGTCAATGCCTGCCGAAGTTCGCAGGCCCAGAAAACAATACTCCTCCATATGAGCCTGTCTATCTACCTGCTCCTCTAGGGTGGCTGGCAATCTGCCTGCTTCCAGCACAGAGATATAATCATCTATACCTCTAGGATTTTCATAGCGGGTTCCCTGCCAATAGCTATGAGCTCCAGAACCTAGGCCCAGATAGTCCACATCCTGCCAATAGGATAGATTGTGCTTGCTTTCATATCCCGGCAGGGCATAATTGGAGATTTCATACCGCTGATACCCAGCCTCTGGTAATTTTTCCACTATATAATCATGCATTGCCTCCACCAGTTCATCTGTTGGCAGCTGCAATTTCCCCATATCCGCCATTCGCTGAAAAGCTGTGCCCTCCTCCAGCTGCAGGCCATAAATGGAAATATGCTGAACCGGCAAGATCAAAGCCATTTCCACAGACTTGGTTAAAATTTCCCTATCCTGCTGCGGCAACCCATAGATTAAGTCCAAGCTGATATTGCCAAAGCCTAAATTATGAGCCAATTCAATGGTGTCTACTGCTTCCTGAGCAGTATGAATACGGCCTATTTTTTGCAAGCAATGATCATCAAAGGACTGTACCCCCACACTAAGGCGATTTACCCCTGCCTGTTGCAGAAGCAATAGCTTTTCTCTATCTACGGTGCCGGGATTCATTTCTACCGTAAATTCCTCCGCCTCTCCTACCGCCACATATTTTTGGACAATCTCCAATAACTTTTTCATCTGAGGGGCGTTAAGGGCGGTGGGAGTACCTCCCCCTATATATATGGTTCGAGGGGCAAATTTACTTTCTATATCTCTGACATTATCTTTTGGGTACAGCCTTTGCCTTAATAAAGCAAATTCCTGCTCCAAGGCCTGCAAATACCTATCAATTTTTTTCTCCCGGCCTGCAAAGGAGGGAAAATCACAATAAAAGCATTTTTGCCGACAAAAGGGAATATGTATATAAAGACCAAATTCCTTTTTCATAAATTATCCCGTCCTCGATTGGCCAGCATGATAATCACAGCCTCCAACTCCACCAAATCTGCCTGGCCAGTTTTCAGCCCATAATCCGCATCAGACAGTGCCAACAAGGCTTTCTTTAACAATCCCGGTGGAAAGCTGGCCGCCTCCCGACCTGTTTTTTCGGCAATAAAGGGAGGCTGTCCCAATTTGCCAGCCAGGGCACGACCACGAACACCTTGTGCCTGCAAGGCCTGGGCCTGCCACCACAGGCGGATTTGTCTAGCCACCAAACCTACGGTCAAGGCAAAATACACACCATTATCCAATTGTCGTTGAAATAATTGCAAAGCCTTGGCGGTTTGCCCTGCACCAATGGCATTCAGCATAGCAAAGCTGGAAATTTCCGGCACATCAGAAAAGGCCTGCATCAAATGCTGGCGGGTAATCTGCCGCTGCTCCGGCCCTAGGAACAAAGCCAGCTTTTCCAGCTCCTTATTAAGAAAGGCCAAATCCACCGTCTGCATACTGCTTACAGCTCCTACCATGTATTCGTAGGCCTGCCTATCCATATTTTTATTTAGCTCCTGCAGCTTTCCCTGTAACCAGTCCCCAATATTGCTGGCTCGGATAGGCTCAGACTCCATAACTATGCCAGCCTCAGCCAGAATCTTGTACAGCTTTTTCCGCTTGTCCGGCTTACCATGGTATTCAAAAATCACATAGCTGAATTCAGGTATATTATGCAGCATAACATGAAATTTTTCTTCTAATTTCTTACTGCTGCTTTCCCCCTTATCCTTAAAAAGGGCAGCGGACTTAACCCATACTACATTTTTGTCTGTCAAAAATGGCACAGACTCCACCAAGGTCATAATCTCGCTAAGAGATGTGCCATCTGCCACCTGCACATCCTCCATAGGACATTGCCATATCTTCAGCAGTGCCTCCCTGGCCTTATCTATATAATAGGCTTCCTCTCCTGCCAGCAGGTACAAATGACCAATTTTTCCCTGCCGCAGCCCTGCCATCAGCTCACCATAATTCATATTTTTTCACCTGCCTACTTCTCTCCGTTTTCTGCCCACTGTATTAATTATATGCAGAAATCAGTTTTCTAGCAATGAAAAATCCGCCTGCATTCCCCAATACAGACGGATTTCACGGGGCCACACGCCCCATTGCCTATCAATTACTTTTCTCTCACAATAAAGCCATAACGCTCCAGGAGATTGAAAAACTGTCCCAATCTAGGCAGCAACGGCTCAGCCTTTTCCCCAAAATGACTGTGCACCGCCTCAGATACAGTTTTCACATCGTGGCTGGATTCCAATTCCTGCCACACAAAGCTGCCCAGCTCATCCAGCTTGATATAGCTGGTAGAGGGCCGCTTAAAAACCTTGTGAGCTATGGCAGCAAAGAGCCCCCTATGCTCCATGGCCAGCTCCACGGTACCATCCTCCAACACCTTCCATTGCAGGTCAGGGTTGCGACGATACCTTAGGTCAAAAATATTCTTGGACTTAAGCATTCTTCTTACCAGACTCAATGGTGTAAATCATTACACAAATCAAAGCGATAAAGGCAACAATAGAGCCAATTTCACCCAGATTAATAGTGCCAGAGATATCAGTATCTACATTCAGCACTGCCAACAGAGCCAGTACAATACCTACAATACCCTCACCGGCAATCATACCAGAGGCCATCAGAGTACCGTTATCAATAGCAGCTTCCTTAATCTTGTCAGACTGATACTTCTTAGCCTCCCAGATACGGCGAATCAGACCACCGATAAAGAGAGGAGCAGTCAGATAGATTGGCAGGTACAGTCCGATAGCGAAAGCCAATACAGGCAAGCCCAGCAGCTCAACTACCACAGCAATAGCTGCACCCATGAATACCAAATCCCAAGGCAGGTTAGCAGTAATAACGCCCTCTACAATCATCTTCATGAGCATAGCCTGTGGTGCTGCCAGCTCCTTGGAACCAAATCCCCAGGCTGCATTCAGCAGATACAGTACGCCACCAACAGTCAGAGCAGAAACAAACACACCAACCAGCTCACCCATCTGCTGTTTAACAGGAGTTGCACCCAGAATATAACCGGTCTTCAAATCCTGAGAGGTATCACCAGCAATAGCTGCTACAATGCAGATAATGGAGCCGATAGCAATAACTGCCATCATGCCCTCCTGACCTACATTGCCATTAGCTACAAAGATAATGCTGATGAACAGCAGGGAAGCAATGGTCATACCAGAAACAGGGTTGTTACTGGAGCCTACAATACCTACGATACGGGAGGATACAGTAGCAAAGAAGAAACCAAAGATAACTACCAAGGCAGCACCCATCGGACTGATTGGAATAACAGGTACAATTACCATCAAGGCAGCCATAGCAACAATACCGCCAATAATGAACTTCAGGGAAAGATCCTGATCAGTACGCAAAGTGGTATGACCGCCACCAAAGCTGCCCATGGACTTCTTAAAGGTGTCAACAATCAAAGGCAGAGCCTTGACCAAGCTGATAATACCGCCAGCAGCCAAAGCACCAGCGCCGATGTAGCGACCGAAGCTGCTCCACATAGCACCAGGGCTCAGCTCCTGAATCATCTTGGTTGCAGGGAATATTACCTCATTGGCACCATAGAAAGCGATACATGGCAGTATGCAGAACCACATAAGAATGGAACCTGCAAACAATACAGAGGATACACGATAACCACAGATGTAACCTACACCCAGCAATGCTGGCAGTACATCTATACCAATCTCAGAACCCTTGAAACGCTCAAAGCTATAAGCGATTTCACTTGGGAATACCTTCAGGCCATCAGTTACAAACTTGTAAACTGCTGCCAGACCAAGACCTGCAAAAATAGTCTTGGCAGAAGATTCCTTACCCTCGCCAGCCAGCAGGATTTCTGCGCAGGCAGTTCCCTCTGGATATGGCAGAACACCATGCTCCTTAACAATAAGAGCCTTGCGGAGAGGCACCATAAACAGTACACCCATAACACCGCCGATAAAAGCTACAATTGCAATCTCTACCATGGATGGAGTCTCAGTGCCCCACTCCTGTGCCCACATAAACATAGCAGGCAGGGTAAAGATACAGCCTGCTGCTACGGACTCACCAGCAGAACCAATGGTCTGAACCATATTGTTCTCCAGAATGGAATCACGCTTCAACAGGACACGAATAACAGCCATTGAAATAACAGCTGCTGGAATAGATGCAGTTATGGTCATACCTACACGCAATCCCAGATAGGCATTGGCACCGCCGAACAAAATAGCCAGCAGCATACCTACCACTACAGAAACCGCCGTTAATTCCAAAGGAGTTTTCTCCGCAGGAATATAAGGCTTGAATGTTCCCTTTTCCACTTAAAATACCTCTTTTCATAAAAATATACACTTAGACTGAAAAAGGGTATGCTCTGTCTAACAATAATGGATTTTATCCATTATAACTAGACATTGCATACTCTATTCCATTCCATACATACTTTGCAATTTTATCACATTTAAGAAATTCTTTCAATACTCCCATATTTTACGGGATTTAACAAATAACACATTTCTATACATACTTTGATATTCCTTAAATATTTATACACAACTATGCATATTTTTAGAAAATTTTAAAATATCTTCGAAAATAAAGATTTTTTTATGTTTAGCAGAAGCTTTCAACCTTCATGCTCTTTCCATCGGTTCTAAAGACAATGGCCCCCTGCTGATCTGTCCGCAAAATTTCCGCCTTAGTACAGCTAGTCAGTCGATTGAGAATTTCCTTATGAGGATGGCCAAAGCTATTATTGTAGCCACAGGAAATAACCGCCCAGCCAGGATTGACTGCTGTCAAAAATTCCTGACTGCTGGAGGTACGGCTGCCATGATGGCCTACCTTTAGCACTGTACTGGCTACATGGGTGCCATTAGCCAATACCTGCTGTTCCTGCTCCGCCACCAAATCCCCAGTAAACAAAAAGGAAGCCTCTCCATAGCTTACCCGTATCAGATTAGAAAATTCATTGCCAGTGGCCTGCAGCTGACTTTCCTGCACCTTCCTTGACTCTGGGGAGTAAAGCATATCTATCCGTACTCCATCCAATTCTATACTACTGCCCTCCTGCAAGGGTACCAGCAGCTTTTTTATTTTTCCCAGCTCTCCTGTGCCAAAAGTTTTAAGATAATCTCCTGCTCCCTCATGGCCAATGCCGATAGCACCTACCGGTATTTTAGTCAAGATACCTTTCACCCCTCCCGCATGGTCATCATGGGCGTGGGTAAGAAAAATATAGTCCAGCTTTTTCACCCCATAATGCAGTAGATAAGGTACATCCACCCTGCTGCCAATATCATAGCTTCCCTCCCGTACTCCCCCCGTATCCACCATAAAGGCTCTGCCGTGTGGAGTTATAACTAGGGCACTATCTCCTTGGCCCACATCAATAAAATGCACCTGCATTTCCTTATTATTACACCCCATCTGCCAACAGCAGAAAATCACTGCCAAAATTCCCAATAGTAAAACAGCTTGCCACCCTTTTGAATCCCTTAGCTTCTGCCCCATAGCCAGCAGATATTTACTGCCAACACAGGGCAGCAGTCTTTTCCTGTGTTCATCACCAATAACCAGCCAGCCTAATCCCATATAGTACAGCATTCCTCCCCACCAACTAAAGGTAGGCATATAGATTTGACTTCCCGGCAAAGCCGCCACCCAACGGGAAAGTTCATAAACCAAGCCCAGCACCACACTGGCCAGAAGAAAAACCACCTTGCCTGCCAAAGGAAGTAGACTGGCTAGCAAGCCTGCCAGCAGTCCTGCCACAATAATCCATTCCACAATGGGAGCAATCACCAAATTGGCTAACAATGAGCTAAGGGAAAGCACATTAAAATACCAAGCGATTATGGGAAGTACAGACAGCTGGGCACCTATAGTAACAGCCAGACTATCTGCCACAAATACCGGCAATAACTTGCGCAGACTTTCCCTAAGAGGGGGAGCTAAATACAAAAGGCCAGCGGTGGCCCCAAAGGACAATTGAAAACTAATATCAAAAAGCCACAGGGGAGAATATAGCAACAATCCCAAAGCCACCAATCCCAATATATGCTGAGCATCCCTTTCCCTGCCGGCAGTTAGGGCCAACAGGGTTAAAATTCCCATTAAGGCAGAGCGAATAACTGGGGGAATAGCCCCTGCCAAAAGACTATAAAACAATATAACCCCTGTGGCCAAGACTGCTGTTGCCCTGGGGGACATATGCAGAAAACGCCCTACAATATTTGCGGTGCCAGCCATCAAGGTAATATGAGAGCCGGATACAGAAAGAATATGAACAATGCCGGTTATAGTAAAGGCCTCCAGCAGCTCTGGCCGTATCCCCTGATAACCACCAAAAAGCATGGCAAAAATCGCTGCCGCATCCTGCTTTGGCATAGCCTGAGCCATATATGCCTCATATTGCTTCCGCACCTGCTCCGCCAGCCTTGCCAAGGATTTTTCCTGTCTTGGCTCTATAACAAGACTATATTTGCTAATCATAGCCCTGCCACAAATACCCTTGGCTTTATTGCTCATAACCGTATTCATGCGTCCTGGATTACCATAGTCATGAAATTCACTAATCGTACCTACTAATTGAATACCATCTCCCACCTGACCATAGATGCCTTCTATAGACTCAACAACAGTATCATCTTCTAAACCTGTTGCTTTATTTTTCCCCTGGTGAGGTAATTTTTTGAGAGATTCCTCCCCGCCATATACCAGCAATTTTCCCTGCATGACTTGGCCTGCTTTGCCGTATTTGCTTCCCTGCCAAGCCTTCTCCACCTCTACCACATATTGCAGATGAAGCTTGCCCTTTTCATCTCTGGTAACACTGGATGGCTCAGCCAATTTTCCCTGCAGCTTTACCTGCTGGCCAGCTAATTTAATTATATTGTTTTCTTCTATATTTATAGCTAAATAATATCTCCCTGCCCCTAACAGAATCAGGCCCATGCACAGGCAGGCCCAGGCCATTTTATGCTCCTTCTTAATAAGCACTGCTCCTACCAGCAGTAATAGCAAGGCGCCTAGAAAAAATACTCCTTGATATGGGTGGAGCTTCATGGCATCAGCCAGTAGAATCCCTACCACAAGACCAGCCAATAGCAAATTTACAAAGGCCTTGGGATGTTGACCATATTTCATATAGCTATTTGCTCCTTTAGCTTGGCATATTTGGCCTTGCCTATACCCTTAACCTGCATAATATCCTCTGGAGCTTGAAAGCTGCCATTGGCCTCCCGATAATCTACGATCCGTTGAGCCATAGCCGGCCCTATGCCCTTAAGCTTTTTCAGCTCCTCCACATTTGCAGTATTAATATTTACTATTTCACCACTGGCATTTTTGCCTTGCTCAGGGGAACTGCTCTTAGAAGCCCTGTTTGCAACATTACTCTCTACACCAGAATGATTCCCTTGGCTTCCCGTATTGCCATCTTTAGATATAGCTTTCCCCTTTACCCGAATTTCCATGCCATCCTTAACGGTAGCCGCCATATTTACCTGACTGCTATCGGCGGTAGGCAGCAGTCCCCCACATTGATTAATGGCATCTCCTACCCGCCCTTCCCAATGCACATATACCACCCCTGGCTTTGCCACCTCTCCTGTAACATATACAGCCACCTGCCTCTCACTGACAGCATCTTTATTATCAGAGGATAAAGTAGACAAATCCACAGCTTGACTAGACTGCTGATAATCATAAAAGCTAATTCCCGCCACCAGCAACAATATAATTCCCAAAGCTCCCATAACCTTCTTGTACATAGGCATTTTTTCTCACCTCCGAATATTTTCTTCAATATAGCATTAACTACTTTATTTTTCAACACTTCCAATTATCGTCATATTATATATATAAAGAAACATGATTTATTCAGCAAATTTCTAATAAAATAAAAAAAGACCGCTTCCCTGCTGATTTTCAACAAGGAAACAGTCTTCAACGCAAAATATTTATCTATTGTCTACCTTATCCATAGCCACCAAATCATGCTGGCTGAATCTCTGCCAAGCCAACTCCTCAAATTTGGTGCCAGGCTTACCATAATTGGTATATGGATCTATGGAAATTCCCCCTCGTGGCAGGAATTTGCCCCATACCTCCAGATATCTTGGCTCCAGCAGCTTCACCAGATCTTTCATGATAATATTTACCACATCCTCATGAAAATCTCCGTGATTGCGGAAACTGAAAAGATACAGCTTCAGGGATTTGCTCTCTACCATCTTAATATCTGGCACATAGGAAATATAAATGGTAGCAAAATCCGGCTGACCTGTAATAGGACACAGGCTGGTAAACTCAGGACAGTTGAATTTTACCCAATAATCCCGATCTGGGTGCTTATTGTCAAAAGTTTCCAGCACCTCTGGCTTGTAGTCAAAATCATATTTAGTATGCTGATTGCCCAAAAGGGTGATGTCAGGCATATTTTCTCTATCTCTACTCATAATTATTATATATACCTTTCTTTTATCCAATAGTGAACGTACTCCCGCCTATAGAGGCGGGAGCTTCCTGCTTAAAAACTGGTATAAGGATTGTCCTGCTCCACAAAGAATTTTTTCTCAAACTCCTCTGGTGGCTCTGGCCGGCCAAAATAATAGCCCTGAATAGTATCCGCATGACAGAAATCCCGTAGCAGCAAATATTCCTTTTCGGCTTCCACGCCCTCAATGCAACAAGTAATATTCACACTATGACACAACTCAATGGTTGATTTCACCAGCTGACGGTCAAATTCATTATCTGGCTCCATAATATTTATAACAAAAGCTCTATCTATTTTTACAATATCACAGGCCAAATGCTTCATATAGGCCAACGAAGAATAACCAGTGCCAAAATCATCCATAGCAATACTCATGCCTAAATCCCTAAACCGCTGGAACTGGGCATTAACATTGTTCCAATCAGATACAATAGCTGTTTCTGTCAGTTCCAAAACAATTAAATAAGGAGGCAAATCATATTTTTTCAGACACTCAATGGCAAAATCCTCAAAGCCCTTTTCCTTAATCTGCTCATAGGAAAGGTTGATGCTGATTCTCATACCGGGCCACTTCTCCTGCCAAGCCTTGCACTGCTTTACAGCTGTTTCAAATATCCAGCGTCCCACCAGAATAATCATCTTGGTTTCTTCCAGTATCCGCACAAATTCCATAGGAGAAACCATGCGGCCCTTGGGACTACGCCAACGAAGCAGGGCCTCTGCTCCGATGAGCCTCTGGGGTCTGGCGTTAACCTGTGGCTGATAGAACAAGGAAAAGCCTTCATAATTATTTTCAATGCTATCATGAAGCATTTCCCGCATATTCACAGAGCGAAGCCAGCGGTTATACTGCTCCTTGCTGAAAATTACATTCTTGTTTTTGCCTTCTCGCTTGGCCTGATCCAAGGCAGCCTCGCAATGCTTGTGCAGTACCAGATAGTCCTTGCCCCCCTGGGGATAAGCCACCGCACCGGCAGAAATGGTGCAGAACAGGGTTCGTCCCTCCACCATATGAGGATGACAAAAGGCTTTTTGAATATCCTCGTAAAGATTCTTCGCTGAATCCTCATCCAAACCTGGCATTACTAAGCCAAATTCGTCTCCATCCAGCTTATAGAGGCGAACGCCCTCTGGCAAAACCTTTTCTATAGCCTCTGCCGCCAGCTTCAACATAATATTGCCATAACGACGATTATAGGATTCATTGATAATCTTGAAATTATCCAACCCCATAATCATAATTATGCCCTTGCCATATTCGCCATCTATTCGCACCAAGGCTTCTTTGACAGCTTTTTCAAATCTGTATTTCCCCAGCAAGCCTGTATTGGCATCTGCCTGAATCTTTTGCTCCATCTGCTTGATAACACCAGCAAAAAGCTCCGGCTCTCCTGTACGGCTGTCAAAGGATACTACACCGTGACAATGAACCCATATATAATTTCCCTTTATATCTCGCACTCTGTAAAATGCATCATGGACATTATCCTCCGGAGTATAATTCTTGTGCAGCTCCTTCAAAAAACCCTCTGCATCATCAGGATGGATAACAGGCACCCACACAGCCTCTATATCCGTAACCACTTCAGCCGGCAGGCCAAAATCTGCTACCATATTGGGAGACAACATCATGAGATTTGCCTTGATATCCTGAACATAATAATATTCACTAGAGGAGGCACACAGCAATCTAAAATAACCTTGAATACGCTTCAATATGGAATCTTTCGGAATCCGACATCGTTTGCTCATTCGTAACAACTCCATAACACAAAATCGTCAACTAGTATAAAACAGATACATTTTATACAATATTCACTATAATAGCAATGTTTTTCCAAAAAAATTACCGTACCATAATAGGATGGCACGGTAATTAGAAAGTTAAATTTATCCTTGCTGCTTCCTACGGCGAGTCTGTAGGAATACTACAATCAGGAACAGAACAAAGCCCGGAATATCTGTCAATGTACCAGGGATAATCATAAGAATACCGCTGACAAACTGCATTACCCGCTCCAGCATGGTGCTCTTGTCTGCCAAATAACCAATCAGAGAAGAGCTGACACCTACCATACCCAGAACAGCTGTAACCACAGCCATCAGCAAACCTCCTGCTGTAGCATTAATCATCAACAGCTCTGGAGACATAACAAATACATAAGGTATAATAAAGGCTGCAATAGCCAGCTTGGAAGCATTAACCCCGGTCATTAAAGGCTTACCGCCACTAATACCTGAAGCGGCATAGGCTGCCAAGGCTACTGGCGGAGTTACATCGGCAATAATACCGAAGTAGAATACAAACATATGAGCAGCCAAGGTTGGCACCCCTAGTTGCAGTAAAGCAGGAGCTGCAATAGTGGAGGTAATAACATAGTTAGCTGTAGTAGGTACACCCATACCCAGCACCAGAGAGGTAATCATGGTGAAGAACATGGTTGGCAGCAAATAGCCGCCAGAGAGAGCCAGCAGGCCAGAAGCCAGCTTCAGACCGACACCAGTCTTGGTTACGACACCGATAATAATACCAGCAGAAGCACAGGCAATTGCTACACCTAGTACGCCCTTAGCACCAGATTCCAAGCCCTTTACCACATCCTTAACACTGATGCGGGTATTCTTCCGCAGGCAGGAAACAGCAATGGAGAGAACAATAGCCACCAAAGCTGCCCGCATAGGGGTATAACCAGTTACCAGCAGATATACAATAACAATCAGAGGAATAGCCAAATGGCCTCTTTCCTTGAAAATCACCCAAGCCTTTGGCAGCTGATCTCTAGGAATACCCTTCAAATTGGTACGCTTGGCCTCCAAATGTACGCCCAGCCATACACCGGCAAAATACAGAACAGCAGGAATAATAGCCGCCTCAACTACTTCAATATATGGCACACCTACAAACTCTGCCATCAGGAAAGCTGCTGCACCCATAACTGGAGGCATGAGCTGACCACCTGTGGAGGAAGCCGCCTCTACTGCACCAGCAAATTCCTTGCGATACCCCAGCTTTTTCATCATAGGAATGGTAAAGGAGCCAGTACCAGCTACATTGGCTACAGAGGAGCCAGAAACAGTACCCATAAAGGCACTGGAAATAACTGCTACCTTGGCAGGACCGCCACTGGCCCAGCCAGCAATGGCATTGGCAATATCAATGAAGAATTTGCCCAAACCAGTACATTCCAGATAAGCACCAAAGAGGATAAACAGGAAAATAAAGGTGGAAGATACTCCCAAAGGAATACCAAAAATACCTTCCGTAGTAAAATACAAATGGCCAATCAACTGGTTAGGAGTCAAACCTCGATGGCTTAGTACACCAGGCATATAAGGGCCAGCAAAAGCATAGGCTAAAAAGGCCAGCACCACAATAACCATAGGCAAACCTACTACTCTACGGGTAGCCTCTATAACCAGCAGTACACCCAAAACACCAATGACTAAATCAACAGAATTTATAATACCAGCTCGAAAGGCCAGCTCTCTATACATAATAACGATATAGGCAGGAGAAGCAGCGCCTAGCACAGCTAATATGGCATCCAAGGGATGGAGCTTATGTCTGGACCAGGATTTGCAGGTTGGATACAGCAAATAGGACAAGGCTAAAGCAAAGCCTAAATGTACAGCTCTCTGGAGCTGGGCATCCAGCACCCCAAAGAAAGCTGTGTACAATTGAAATATAGAAAATGTAATGGCAATTGCCGAAACCAGCTTGGCCATGAAGCCTTTATACTCCATAGTATCTGACTCACGATCGTACTTTTTTAGCACATCCTGAGCCAGTGCCTCATCACTGGCAGTGTTTTTATCTAAAGCCATAAGCTTTGCCTCCCAAATAAATGTTTAATACAAGGAATCCCATATGCCCTAGGGGCTATAAAAATATCCACTCTATACCCAGGCTCATGTTTTTCATATACCGGATAGCTTTGATTATCCAACTCCAGGGTTAGCTTGGTGCCCAAGCCTGTGCGGAGACTAAGGCTATCAAAATGACGATTCATATGATCCATAACAAAATCATCACCATCCTGATAAAATTCCCCATCGCTTTCCATAAAGGGCAGTCCCACCCCAAAGGAGTGATAACGAGTGCTGTTCAGCACCAGCTCTGACAGACTGTCATCTACCGTTAGATATTCTTCCACTGGAGTTTTCTGTACCGAATGAATAAAGCTGATGGACAAAGCCTGCCCCGGATAAGCCGGAGCCCCAGCTATCATTTCTGTCTCTCCCTGAATAAAAAGCCAAGGCCGGCTGCCCCACCAGGTTAATCCTGCCATAGCTAATACCAGTATCAGGAAAATAATATGTTTTTTTTGAATTCCTTTTCCATGCATAACAAATAAAAACAGGGCTGCCCAGAACTCTGCCGCAGCCCCATTCTCTCCTTCACTTATTCCTTGAAGAACTTTTCAGCACCAGCATTCATCTGGATTGGCATACCTTCCATAGCACCCTCCTTGGTAATCAGCTTACCAACGGAATGAGCTGCCTTGATGCGGTCCAGATTGGTGAACAATGCCTTGGTAATATCATAACCCAGGGTATCATCAACCTTGTCGGTGCATACCAGCATAGCCATAACGGAAATAGCTGGTACATCCTCGTTGAAGCCTGCATAGGTACCTGCAGGAATTACTACCTTGGTATAGAAAGGATACTTGGCAATCAGAGCATCAGCCTTGTCTGCCTCGATAGGCAAAACACGGATTGGGTTCTGAGAGGCAATATCCTGTACTGCAGCAGTTGGATAACCAGCAGTCAGGAAAGCTGCATCTACATTGCCATCCTTCAGAGCGCTGGCTGCCTCAGAGAAGGACAGGTACTGCTCATCAATATCATCATAGGTAATGCCATAGGCTTCCAAAATCTGACGAGCATTGGCCTCAGCACCAGAGCCCTGAGCACCAACAGCTACTCGCTTGCCCTTCAAATCAGCCACGCTCTTGATACCGCTGGCATCCAGAGTAATAATCTGACAGGTTTCTGGATAGAGAGTTGCAATACCTCTAATGGAATCAATCTTCTTATCCTTGAACATCTCAATGCCATTGGCTGCATAATAGGTAATATCATTCTGCACTATAGCCAAATCAACAGAGCCATCATGAAGCATATTGATATTAGCAACAGTAGCACCGGTACTCTGAGCGCTGGCATTCATGCCCTGAATATTGTTGTTGAGAATCTCTGCCATAGCACCGCCAATTGGATAATAGGTACCAGCAGTACCACCAGTAGCAATGTTTAAAAACTTCTTGTCTCCAGCAGTATCACCGCCACAGCCTGCAATCACAGAGATTACAGCCACCAGCAGAACACTGAGGATGGATAATTTACTAAATAATTTCATTTTAGTTCCTCCTTGCCCAATACATCATGATATTATTCGCTTTTCGCATATCACATATATCATTATAGCATATAAGTGAAATAATAAAAGCTGTTTTTATAAAAATACTGTATACATGATAATTATTATCAATATAAAAAGTCCCAGCAGGAAAATCCTACTGGGACCACACTGTCCATTTACATTTCACTTTGCTGTGCTTAATATAGCAAAACTAACCAATCTGTTAATTTATCTCTGGGTGATAACCTGGCAGTACTATGGATGAGTCAATATCCAGATCGAATGACCGTAATGGTTCTATATTACTGCCTACAGCTCGCTTATATTCTGGTGCTTGAGTATTAGCAGCAGCCATATCCATCCAACCTGCATCTACATTCTCAGCATAACGGTCAATGGCTCTGATACGGCATCGTATTTCGTCCAGCAGCTCTTCATAGCGACACATATCCGGTTCCAGCCAACTAATATTATTTTCCTCCGCATAGCTGCGCCATTTTTCCATGCTCTCATACTCAGCTATCAGCCGGCCATTGGACATTACCCAAGGGTTGGTGCGATTATCAAACCAATCTGGTCGAGCTTGGCCTTCATCTGGTGGCCAAGGATCCAAGGAATCTGCCAAGGCTGTAGGTATGGTAGCATTTACCTCCTGAGCAGATTTACCAGACTTTTGCTGCTTAGAGCTTTGTTTCTTACTGCTGGAGCCTGCACTCTGCACTGCATCTCCAGCTGCCTTGATAACACTGCCCCAGTTAATACCAGCCTCTACTGGTGGTGTGAAGCTAAGCAACATAGTCGCTCCCACACCTATGGCTAAAAGCTTTTTCATATCTATCACTCCCTGCAATCTTCATAAAACACTATGCAGTAATTTTGACATACGACTGGATTTTACACAAGTCACTGACTCATGTTTTTCCTGCCAGCTATCCTGTCTGACAGCAAGAAAAATCGTTAGCGTCTTTTGATAATTTTATCAGTCTGTTATCTACTCTTTCCTTTCATATACTGACACCAATATTTCAATACTTTTGTCATTATTATGTACAAAAACCACCGACACATTATTTTTATGAAATTTTTTATTATGCTTATCACTATATTCTATAAAACCATCATTATACAAATCCAAAATCACAGAATCCAATTCTTTATCAGATATATCTCCATAATATAAATATACACTATAATGTCCCCCCAATCTGTCTGTTTTATCGATTTGAATAGGTTTCACATTATACTCCTGAAATCTGCTTACTTGATAATCGACATCATGCCTATATGTACTTTTTGCAATCTCAGCATTGTAAATATTACACATGATATATATTAAAAATAAAATGCGTATACTATTTTTTATGTTAATGTATTTTTTCATCACTTGCGTATATCTCCCACCAAATCTTTATAATATGGTTTCAATATAATCACATACCTTGCTCGTATCTTGTTATAAGTACTTCAACATTTCTATCAGGATGAATTATAATAATAACTACCACATTATCTTTGTAAAAATGTCCACCCTGATTATATTTATCAACATAATCTAAAAATCCATCTTCATGCAATTGTATAATCAAACGTTCTAATTCGTGTTGAGATAATTTACCATAATTTATGCTAGCAAAATAATCTCCTCCCAGCTTGCCTGTCGTTCTTCCTGAATATGGTTTAACATCATATTCCAGCATCCTTTCATACTGATAATCTATATCCTTGCTATATGTTGCCATATCCTCATTTGCTAGTAATTGGGAATATATGGCACACGCTACACCGCCGCCGTATATCAATAAGGCAACGCATATTTTAGCAAAGGATTTGAATGGAAATTTCTTAAAATAAAACATAATATGTATATGTTACTTTAGTATAGTAAATTAGTAAATAGATATTTATATCTATATTTGTATATCCATTCAAACACAATCCCATAAAATACATATTTTACCCACAAAAATATGCTCAAGCCATATAGCTTGAGCACATTCTTCTATTCTCTATAATTTTGACGGTATATATACAAGGCTAATTCCAGCTTTAATCTATCATTTTCCTTGCTGAGAGATATTTCCAACAGCTTTTCCACCTGAGCCAGCCTGTATTTCATGGTATTGCGGTGAATAAACATCATTTCTGCTGCCTTAAGCAGGTTGCCATGATTAGCAAAATAGGCACTCACAGTTTCCAATAACGTCCCATATTTAACTTTATCCTTTAACAAGGGGCTCAAAATTATCTGGGCATAGTCTTGGCTGGATAGCTTGCCCTGTATAAAAAAATCCAAGGCATTTTCTCTATTTGGTCTACTATCCTGCAACACAATAGCTCTGGCCAAGGCCTCCTGTATATCCACCAGCGGTATATTCCAAGGAATGGCCATAATGGGAAATTCCTTTTCCTTAGCCAGCCGGATAATCTCGCTGGAAATTTTTTCAATATAATTCTCTCCTACCAACAGCAGAACTCCTGCCATTTTCAGGCTTATGGCCTCCTTGATAACAGCTCCCAAATGAAAGCCTGACCTTTGACAAATGGCACCGCTAACAATCAACAGCTCTCCCCCGTGAACCCAGGGAGCCAGCCGTTCTGTTTCCGGTACCAAAAACCAGCGGATAATATTCCCTAAGCCCTTATCTTCTGTTAAATACCGCAGCTTTTTCAAAGGCATTAGCTTTTCCAAATTACCACAGGTTAGCATAATTATCCCTCCCCCAAAAACAAAAAGAGGCTACGCAAAGGAACATTGTCCCTTTCGCAACCTCATTGTTACTTGATATATAATTTTTATCTATTTTTTATGATGCCGCAAAGGTCCTTGACTACCTCACTGGCCACAATCATACCTGCCACAGAGGGCACAAAGGACACACTGCCTGGGGTAGTATATTTAGCCCCAGCTGGCTTTTCCATCTGCCCTTCAATCTCCAACAGCTTCAATGGTTCCTCCTGAGAATATACCACCTTCAGCTTTTTTACCCCCAGCTTTTTCAGCTTCTGGCGCAAAGCTCTGGCCAAAGGACACACAGATGTCTTGTAAATATCAGATACCTGCAGCATGGCGGGATTCAGCTTGTTGGCAGCCCCCATACTGCTAATAATAGGAATCTGCCTCTCTTGGGCCTCTACCGCCAAATCTATTTTGCTTTTTACCGTATCTATGGCATCTACAATATAGTCAATCTGGCCGTACTCTTCCTTGAAGAACTTTTCCTTATTATCAGGCAGATAAAAATCCTTAATCTCCCGGATTTCCACCTGGGGATTGATTTCCCTCATACGCTCTGCCATCACAGTGGTTTTGGGCTGTCCTATAGTTTTAGTAGTGGCATGAATCTGGCGATTTACATTGGTAAGGCTCACATCATCGTTGTCCACCAGAATAAAATGTCCAACGCCGCAGCGAACCAAGCCCTCGGCCACATAGGAACCTACTCCCCCTACGCCAAAGATAATAACTCGACTGGCCGCCAGCTTGTCCATAGCCTCTGTGCCTAACAAAATCCGACTGCGGGAAAACTGATCTAACATATATGCTTCTCCTTAATTGCCATCTCTACAGGGTGAAAGCCTGGGATGCATATTTTACGAAGTAAAAAATTAATCTCTATCTGTTTTGCCAAAAATCAATGGCTTTGGCTTCTTCTGCATAAAGGCAGGTACATCTACAGTATTGATATTATCCTCCTGCTTTGCCTCAGCCTGTTTCTCCCCAGCACCAAAAAGTCCTTTGTCATTAGCAGGCTTCTTTTCATCATAAAGGCTTGGAATCTCCTTGGCAGCAGCAGGCGGCTGGCCGAAGGAAATAGGCTTAATACCATTGCGGTAATCAGACAGCATCTGAGGATCAAAATCCGTAGCAATAATGGTAGCTCGTACCTTATCCCCCATAGCTTCATCCACTACCAAACCGCAGATATTATTGCTCTCTGGGTGAATATTCTCCAGAATATAGTCATTGGCCTCCCGAACAGAATCCAAAGTCAAATCCTCACTACCGGTAATATTAACAATAACACCACGAGCACCATGAATAGAAAGCTCAATCAATGGGCTGTTAATGGCATTCTGGACAGCCTCCAGAGCAGTTCTGCCTACACTGGTGCCCAGAATAGCCTCGCTGGTATTGCCCTGAGTGAGAATAGTCTTGGCATCGGCAAAATCCACATTAATAAAACCAGTGGTTTCAATCATTTCTACAATACTGCCAATGGACTGACGAAGCACCTCATCTACAGTGGAGAAGGTTTCTCCTACAGTAATCCGACGGAATTCCGGCAGCTTTTCAATATTATCATTATTTACTACTACCAGGGCATCCATATTCTGACGCAGCAAATCCACGCCGTCCTTGGCAGTGTTCATCTTACGCTCACCCTCATGGGAAAATGGCAGAGTCACCATGCCTACAGTAAGAATATTCATATCATGAGCAATCTTAGCCACTACAGGTGCAGCACCAGTACCTACGCCCTTGCCCATACCAGCAGTCAGGAAAACCAAATCTGCCCCGGCAATAGCCTTGGCAATCTCGTCCTTTTCGCTAATAGCTGCATTCTGAGCCTTTTCTACATTACCGCCAGTACCTCTGCCTTTAGTCAAGGCACCACCTATCAGCAGACAAGGAATCCCCTCTGCATCCAAAGTCTTTAACTGCCGCACATCAGTATTAATTGCCAATAGCTGGCTTTTGTTAAAGCCACTGGCAGCCAATCTCCGCAGTACATTATTACCGCCGCCGCCAATGCCTACAATTTTAATGGTAATTACTGCTCCCTTAATATCATCCTGCACATCAATCATGCTTGTGCCTCCTCTTTTTTCATATTTCCACAAATCCACTCTAACCCTATAATCTATACTATCAGCCTATAGGCCGCCTTGTTTTCTTTAGAAGCAATCCTGCCTGTGTCACCAGCATACCTGCCAGCATCAAACAACATCCTAATATTTCTGTTCTATTCATGATTTCCCCCAGTACCAGCCAACCGCCCAGGGCACCAAATACTGATTCCAAACTCATTATTACAGCCGCAGGAGCTGGCTCCGCTGTCTGCTGTCCTATAATCTGCAAGGTAAAGGCCACACCAGAGGACAATACTGCCGCATAAAGAATCGGAATCGCTGCATTCACCAGCTGCTGCCAGGTGAAACTTTCAAACAAAAAGCAGGCTATGGTATTCAATATAGCACATATACCTATCTGGGAAGCGGAAATCTCCACTCCATCAGCTCTGGAAGCATATCTATCTATAAACAATATATGAAATGACCAAAAAAAGGCTCCTACAAATGCCAATACATCACCAAAGTTCAGATTAAATTCACCCTTGATACTTAGACAATAAAGTCCTGTTAAGGCTACAACAGCTCCCAACCAGTTTTCCGGCCTTATTTTTTTGCCAATCAGCTTGGCAAAAAGAGGCACCAATATAATATACAAGCAGGTAATGAAGCTTGTCTTCCCTACAGTAGTGTAAAGCAGGGCTATCTGCTGCAGAGCCGAGCCTACAAACATGATACAGCCTGCACCAATGCCATATTTCCAGCCAGACTTCCACCGTCCTAGCTGCTGTGCCTTTTTTCTCTGACCAGCCAAAGCCCGCCAAATTACCCAAACTACAAAAAAACCTACAGCATATCGCCCCATACCATAAGTAAAGGGACCAATATCATCCATGCCCACCATCTGAGCCACAAATGTTGTGCCCCACAGGAAGGATGCCATTAATAAACACAAATATCCTCGCAAGTAATCACTCTCCATATCTTTATGATTATATCATACTCAAAACAAAAGACACAATAAAAAATCTCATTACCTGCTGGCAATGAGATTTTCTTCACCATTTTATTTTGTCAAATCTAATTTTCGTGTTTCTCTAGCTTCATCTACCTTGGCCTGTAATTTTTCCAAAGGAGTTCCTAAGGCTGACTCCAAAGCTGCCACAATGGCTCCCTCCACTATAGGCCCATCCAGCATGACTACATCATCATAACCCAAGGCTTCAATCACCATTTCTGTGGTCATAACTGCGCTGCCCATATCCATCAGCACAGCTACACCATCCTCCTCATGAACCTCTTCCACTGCTGACATAATCTTTTCAAAGCTGGTACCAGCCTGTCCATCATCCAAGCCACCAGCTGCTACAATATTGGCATCTCCTGCCATTAATTTTGCCAGCTCCACAACACCCTCTGCCAATTTCTGGCTATGGGAAACTACAACAATACCTACCATGATGAATATCCCCTTCTATGGTTTTCAAATTCCTTACAAACCAACGAAGCAGGCAAAGCATTCCTCAAAGAAGCCCAATCGCTTTCCTGCTTCATTGTGCTTGTACATTTTCAGCCGTTACGCCAAAGCCACATCTATCAAAGCTGCTCCAGCATTGCCTCCATTAGATACAGGGAAGAAGTAGCACCAGGATCCTGATGTCCAATACTACGGTCGCCGATATAGCTGGCTCTGCCCTTGGTAGCCTTGATAGTTTTGGTATATTCTACACCATCTCTGGCCGCATCCACTCCCTTGGTTAGAGCAGTCTTAATATCATCCCCAGCCTCTACAGCTGCCTTGATAGCATCATAGGCAGGACAAATAGCATCCAACATGGTTTTTTCCCCTACGGTAGCTTTACCACGCATCTGAATACCGCCAATAGCTGCCTCCAAGGCAACTACCAAATCCTTACCATCAATCTCCATCTTATCCCGGAGAGCTGCACCAGCCTTCATAAAAGCTGTACCATAGAGAGGACCTGCAGAGCCTCCCACAGTGGATACCAGAGTCATGCCAGTGGTTTTCAGCAGAGAACCAATGTCCTTGCCTACCATAGTGGAAATCTTAGGTACCACGGCATTAAAGCCTTTGGCCATGTTAACACCGTGGTCACCATCTGCAATCTCATTATCCAACTCTGTGAGATAGTCCTTTTCAGCTTCGATTCTGTCAGCCATAGCCTTCAAAATCTCTATTGTCTTTGCACTGTTAATCATTCGTCATACACCTCTTGAAATTACTTTTTCAAGGCAGGAGTATCAGCCTTGGCATCATACAGCTTCTTCAGCTCATCATCCAGACGGAGCAGAGTAATAGAGAAGCCTGCCATTTCAATGGAGGTCATATAATTGCCTACCATGGTATGATATACCTTGATACCTTTTTCTGCCAGGAAATCTGCTACAAAATTGTTCACGATATAAAGCTCCATTAATGGAGTACCGCCCATACCGTTAATTATAACAGCAACTTCCTTGCCTGTATAGTCTATATCCTCCACAATTCTGTCTAACAATTCCTGAGCAATGGAATTTGCAGATCTCAGTGGCTCACGGCTGGTACCTGGCTCGCCATGAATACCGATACCTATTTCCATCTCATCCTCACCCAGCTCAAAGCCTGGCTTGCCAGCTGCTGGCATAGTGCAGGCAGTAATAGCCATACCCATAGTGCGGACATTGGCAATAACCTTTTCAGCTACAGCCTTTACTTCCTCCAGACTTGCACCAGTTTCAGCCAAAGCACCTGCTATCTTGTGCACCAGCACAGTACCAGCCACGCCACGACGCCCAGTGGTGTACAGGGAATCCTTTACTGCCACATCATCATTAACAACTACATAATCAGCCTTGATATCCTCGTCCTTGGCCATATCAATAGCCATTTCAAAGTTCATAATATCACCGGTGTAGTTCTTAACGATACACAGTACACCTGCATCAGTAGCTACGGCCTTAATAGCCTCATAAATCTGATCAGGAGTTGGGGAGGTAAATACTGCACCTGCTACTGCTGCATCCAGCATACCCTCACCTACATAACCGCCATGAGCTGGCTCATGGCCGCTGCCGCCGCCGCTAACCAAAGCAACCTTGCCTTCCTTCTTTGGTACACGCACAACTACGTTGCCGCAGTCCAGCTTGCGGAGCTTATCTGGTGCAGATTTTACCAGACCAAGAATCATTTCTTCTTCTACATTCTCTACAGCATTAATAATCTTTTTCACAATAATAACCTCCCTATATTTGAACATCATTCATGGTTGTAAATCCAAAACACCCCCACCTGCAAAAAATACAAGTGAGGATGTTGATTATCAGATTTTGTCAGCTTATCAGCTTGCCAGATTACTCCTCATCATCCAGCCAATGCATAGCATGCTTAACAGCCTTTCTCCAGCCCTTGTAGAGCTTAGCTGCCTCTACCTCTGCCATTACAGGCTCGAAGCGTACATCCAGCTTCCAAGCGGTCTTAAGCTCTTCCTTGCTTGTCCATACACCTACAGCCAAGCCTGCCAGATAAGCAGCACCCAGAGCAGTAGTCTCGATAATCTGAGGACGATCTACAGGTACGCCCAGAATATCAGCCTGGAACTGCATCATCAGATTGTTGGCAACAGCACCGCCGTCTACCTTCAGGGCAGCCAGCTTAATGCCGGAATCAGCTTCCATAGCACCCAAAACATCCTTAGTCTGATATGCCAGAGACTCCAGAGTTGCACGAACGATATGAGCCTTGGTAGTACCACGGGTAATACCGATAATCATACCACGAGCATTGGAATCCCAATATGGAGCACCCAGACCTACGAATGCAGGAACCAGATATACACCGCCGGTGTCACGAACCTTCTTAGCAACCCACTCGGAATCAGGAGCGGAGTCTACCATGCGAGCACCATCACGGAGCCACTGAATAGCGGAACCTGCTACGAAGATGGAACCCTCGAGAGCATACTCAACCTTGCCATCCAAGCCCCAAGCAATAGTAGTTACCAGACCATTCTTGGAATCATAGATATCTGTACCAGTATTCATCAGCATGAAGCAGCCAGTACCATAGGTATTCTTAGCCTCGCCTGGCTTAAAGCAGTTCTGACCAAAGAGGGCAGCCTGCTGGTCACCAGCAGCACCAGCAACTGGAATGGATGCACCCAGAATAGATGGAATGGTATAGCCATATACGCTAGAGGATGGACGAACCTCTGGCAGCATGGACTTTGGTACATCCAGGTAGCCCAGGAGAGCATCATCCCACTTCAACTCCTTGATGTTGTACATCAAGGTACGGGAAGCATTGGAATAATCAGTTACATGAGCCTTGCCACCAGTCAGCTTCCAGATCAGCCAGGTATCAATAGTGCCGAAAATCAAATCGCCAGCCTCAGCACGAGCCCGAGTACCCTCTACATTCTTCAGAATCCAAGTAATCTTGGTGCCAGAGAAATAAGCATCAATGGTCAAGCCGGTTTTCTGCTTAAATTCCTCAGTCAGGCCCTTGGCCTTCAGATCATTGGCAATGTCTGCAGTCTGACGAGACTGCCATACAATTGCATTATATACAGGACGGCCGGTATTCTTATCCCAAACAACAGCGGTTTCACGCTGGTTGGTAATACCAATAGCTGCGATATCGCTAGCCTCCAGACCACTCTTCTCCAAAGCACCCTTCATTACTTCGCACATGGTGCTCCAGATCTCATCTGCATCATGCTCTACCCAGCCAGGCTTTGGAAAATGCTGAGTGAACTCCTTCTGCGCTACCCCTACGATTTTGGAGTTCTCATCAAAGATTATTGCTCTGTTGGAGGTTGTACCTGCGTCTAATGCCATTACATACTTCTTTGCCATTGAAAAATCCCCCTCTTGAAAAACAATTCCCCTTGCAGAGGCTCTTTTTAATTGCCTAAATCCCCTGCAAAACTTTCATCAAGATACCTATTCGCCATCCATGTCACATTTTCCTGCTTGTTTCTAAAAAAATTTTTATTTTTTTAGAAACAATACCTCCTGCTTTACCTATTCGCAAAATTCACTCATTTACAATCTTTATCTGAATTGCCAAACTCTCGGTTAAGCAATTCCTGCATCCTGCCTTCCTTGGCATATTCAGCCGTATCAACCTGCTTAAAATTCTTTTTCGATATGCTGTTTGCCATTTCATCAAAACCAAAAATATACCGCATGGCAATCGCATATATAATCTTGCTTGGTGCAAAACCATATACCTGATGTTCAAATATATGCTTCAATCTATCGCCATCATCAGGAAATTCCGCTTTTATCACCTCACTCTTGTACAGGCGTTTCACAATTTCCGTAATATACATGCCAGATTTCATAAACAGGTCAGCAAAAGTCTTGCTGCTGTCATCAAAAATTCCCGGATTTTCCTTTTCCAGATTGTCCACCATATCACGCACAATCCATTTCGGCGTATATATCTGATTATTTTTCTGCCTAGGGATATCGTCAAAGATATCTCGCTCCTGACCTTCCTCAAAATAATTTCTCAACTTATACCGCCTATCAAGAAAAGTCTTTACGGCATCATTGAACACCCCTTCATCAAAAATATGTCCGTCAAAATATCTTATATCACCAGTTGTGCTGTCTACGTACTCACCACCATCACGCAAAAACAAAAATTCTTCCATGGTAATGCTGGTGACTTCCTCAAATACGTCTTGCGGCGCATACTCATGAAAATTATCCAAACGCAATCCATCATCACCATATGCCATAATAAAACTCGGAATCGTCCTGGAAAACCCTCGCAAATGCTCTCTGATATCATTTTCAATATCACGCTTTTGGGCTTCGACTCTTTTCGTTTCCATTTCCCTGATGGCTGTTTCCGCCGTTTCTACTGTCAAACTTTCCGTTTTCTGCCTGATGGTTTCTGCAAATTCCTTTTTCAGCACCTCACGCCTCTCTGCATGCTCTATTTCTATTCTTTGCACTTCGTCATCAGTCACAGCTTGGGCAATTTTTTTCTCTTTTTCCTTTTCAAACTTATACGTCTGAATTGTAAAATTTTCCGCTTCTTTTTTCAACTCAACCGCAACCTGCTGTTCAAGCTTTTTTTCCAGCCGTTCCTTGTCCTTGTTTTTCATCTGATAATCCGATGCTGCTTCCGCAATTCCTGGCTTAAGCGTCTCAACAATGCGTTTTGTCACTTCCGCTGCAAGCACCTGCTCTGGAGGCGGAGCACCATCTGTTTTTTTCCTACTGTCCTTGCCACTGTCATTTGCAGGAACATTGGTCTCCGATACAGACAAATAATCCTGCAAAGAATCATCCACTATATCGCCGTAAATCTTCTGCCCAAAAACTGCCCCAGCCTTATTGATGATAATTTCATTAGAAATCTCTACTTCCCCATTTTCATTGACATTCACATCACCAGCATCCAGCATAGAAAGTGCCGACCTGCTTTGGGACAATCGACCTTCTTCCTTAGCTGGTTCTAATTTCTGCAAAATCTCTGTCACCGCCGATGGAGCAGCAAACACATTGCCAATATCTGGAAAAAGAAAATTACTCATGAATCCACGATTGACAACTTCTTCCGCCTTAATTGCTCTCGGTATAGTCAGCACCTGAGCCGCATCCAACTGCGTCATCCTGCCCTCTGAATCCTCGCCGATAACGGGGAAGAAATTCAGCAGCCTTTTAATGTTTTGCTTGCGCTCTTCTTCTGTACCACGCCCTGCTGCCGTTGCAGCCTGCAGGCTGTTGGCAAATTCATCAAAAATAATCAATGTTCTTTCTGGAGAAAAATCAAAAACATACGCATTTTCTTTTTTATACAATCTGCCATCTTTCTCATACTGATACGGATTTTGTGCACGAAAAGCAGCCTGCATATATTCAGCAGGACTTTTCATATTGGACAGCATCAGCACCGCTGTCCAGGGTTTTACCGTAACACCTGTGGTCAGCTGGCCTACCGACAAGGTTATGGTCTTGTCATGTGTGGCAATTGCTTCCTGAACCTTGTCAAAGCTCTTTTTATTCTCATTATCCTCTGAATCTTCGCCTCTTCCATTACCAGCGGCAATCACTATCTCATACTCACTGAATATAGGATGCTGGGAGAGTTTTTTCGCCATAGCCTTGACACCAGCTACCCTGTCCATCAGCCAAAAAGTATGTGCCAGCTCGTTGCGCAGTTCCGGTGTGGAAAAAGGAAATTTTTCGCCTTTGGTCAGCCGTTCCAGAAACTTGTCCACCTCTGCATCATGCTGAAAGCTGCCATCCGCCTTGGTGCTGAAAAACTCTTTCAAATCAAAGGCGTATTCCTCCGTTTCCTCTGCCAAGTCTATGCCACGATTGACCTCATCCGCAATCATCTTTGACATCTGATAGGTATACATATTCAGTTTTGGTAAATCTGCATAGGGATTACTGCCTTCCTGTCCTGCCGCTTCAGCCTCTGCCGCCCATTTTTCCTTGGCTTCCTGCTCATCAGCATAAGACCAATTGTAAATCTGGTCACTAGCAAATTTACTGTTAGCAATAGCCTTAAAGGGTGTTCCCGACAGATGCAAGGTAAACCTGCGTTCAATATTATCAAAGGCAATATCAGTCTTATATGTATCTACACCTTCATGTGCCTCATCTATTACCAGCAAGTCCCATTTGATATCGCCAATCCATTTCAATTTGTCATAACTACCACCGAAGTAGCATGAACCTTTCAGCCCCTGCAGGCTCTCAAAAGCCAGCATGCGTATTTTCTCGTCATCATCCAGTAAATTGACAAACTGCTCCCGACTCAGTGTATTCCTATCCGCCAGTGCCTCTGTTTCACTCACAAAACGGTACTTTGTCTGCCAGCCTATAAATTTAGCAAAATCATCATACCAGGAATTTGCAATGCTAGGTCTGTTTGTCACAATCAGAACATTTTTGGCCTGGATTCGCCGTACCAAATCATAAGTTGCCAGCGTCTTGCCAAATCTCGGCTTGGCGTTCCACAAAAATTCCCTAGGCTTTTTTCCTGCGGCAATATAAGCAGCAGTCATTTCCACAGCTTCCGTCTGTTCCCGGCGCAAAGTATACTCCTCGTGACCTGCTTCTTCCTTCTGTCCCTGCACATCACCATAATCACGCCTGACAAATTTGCCGAACAAATTTCGGGATTTTTCACCGTCGATATGAAACCATTCCGTACCAAGCTGGCGCTCCACCCGCTGCAGGCGTTGCAAATAATTGTGAAATTCATAGTCCTTGAAATAGTCCTGAGGCTCTTTTTCAAACCTGGCCACCCCCTGCCATTCAAGGTTAAATTCTATGTCAGCTGTCTTAGTCTGCTGTTGGATTCGTTTTACCACATCTGACTGTTCCGTATAGCCAATTTTTGTCCAGCCATCATGGCGTCTGATTTCCGGTGTGGTATAGGCATAAATCTTTGGCACCACCGCAGTATATGGATTGGGGCGCAAACCTGCCATCATCTCTCCCATATCACACCATCTCCTTCACCTTTGATTCAATAAATTCTATTTCCTGTGCCGTAAGACCGTATTTTTTATACAGCTGCAAATCAATTTCATGTATGGATTTTGACCAATCAATATCCGAAGCATCCGTAAAATCCTGCATTGGCACCTTAGCCCACTTTTCTGCCGTATTATCTTGCGTAATCTTCAAGATGCCTAGCATGGTCCGACAAAACTTTGTCTTGATATACTTATATACGCAATCTGCTTCTTCATAGGTATCAAAAGCACCTATTGTGATGAAGGTCTCTGTCGTGCCGATTACCGGCGTGCCGATTACCGGCGTGCTTAATACTTCGCCAATTGCCCCACTGCCATTTGCCTTTGGCACAATCACCTTGTATTTATCCAGATTCTCCTCCTGGGTTATGTAATCACGCCGCACGTACTTGTATACACGGGTGTTATTCTGCCTGCCGTAAATCCTGATATAATCCATGCCATCCCCAGGTTCTTCTTCAAAAAATATCTCTGGCAGTCTGTCAAAAATATTAGCTGATAAATCATTGGCGTGTCCCTTACTCAATTTTCCTACCGCTTGGGGATTATCCTTGTGCATCTTCGGCGTAAAACGGTAAATATTGCGCCCATAAATCAAATCTGAAAACGGCTTGAAATCAGGATTTTCCATGACAACTTTGTGATGTATTGAGTTAAGTTCATCATAGGAAGTAAATGTATCTATTGCACCATAATTAGCATTCCTATCTCGGTAGGAAATAGCAATGCCACCCTTTATGTCTATACCCTGAAAGAACACCTTGCTATCCTGCTCATAGCGCAGTACCTTGAAATGCTCATCTGCCAACATCTTTTCGTTCCATGCTTTTGGGGTATTTCCTGCCTTGAACAAAAAACGCCCTGGATGGATAAGCTCCACCTTGTCAGCAATTTTATACGCCTCATCCATGAAAGAATTGTAAATGGATGCATAAAAAGTTTTCTGCTCCCCTGTTGCCTCATCCTGATACGGCGGATTTCCTATTACCACATCAAACTTAAAGTCATTGCCTGCCTTATCCTTCTCAGCCAAATTTACCATCTCATTTCTTTCTGCCAGTTCCACAAACTTGAATACGCACCTTGTGCGCCAGTTCTTTATTTTGGCATATATGCCATTATGTCCGCTAATATCACCCTGCACACAGCCTTGACATGGCATAACCTGTTTTCTATACAAATCAGTTGCCTTTTCCGAACGAAATAATGCCAATTGTTTTTCCTTAGTCTTAACCTTTATTTTTTCCTCATGGCAGGTTTCCGGCACAACATATTTCAAGCCATCCATCTGCCAGATATTCCAAACGATGATTTTAGCAAACTCCTTGAAATATTTTTCCGGCATCGAATTTTTAAATTTTTTCTCATAATAATCAGCCATGGAAAATAGCAGATTCTCTCTAGCTAATAATACATTGTCTCCCTGCCACTCGTAGCCGTACACACTCTGCAAGGCACGTTTCGCCCATGTATACCAAGTATTTTCTTTGCGTACATGTTCATTTACGACACGCATTTTCCTATCCAAAAGACCGATACGCTCTGTCACAGCAATCATTTCTCCAGTGGCCATATCGTATCTCGATACTAGATATGGTGCCTCGCCACAGGTAATCTCCAACCGTTTCCTGCTTACATACTCCTTCCACTTGTTGGGATGCTTTTTGTCTGTTTCATGAAAATTGATTTTTGTGCTTACTGCTTTCCAGCTAACATCATCACCTGTTTCATTAAAGACAATCCCTTCATCAATGGCGTTATTCTGATAATTACATACCCATGCTGCCGTAAAGACTTCGCCCTTATTGCGCACACGCCCCTGCTGAATTTCCTTGCTCTTGGCAATTCTCGGCTTGATGATATCGCCATTTTCCCCGGTAATCTGTTCTGCTTTCATTTCCCGATTATGGGCATAATCCTCACCCATAGCAAGATAATCATCTGTTCCCCACAAAATATTTTTTCCTGTGGTCATGTCCTTAAGCAATATCTCCAGCAGTCCCGGTACGTTTTCCAACAGTTCATTTTCATCTATATCAATACAGCTGCTCTTCATCAATTCATCTCCTTCTCAGACAGACATGTTTGCCACAAAAAGCCACACCGTATTTCCATACCTTGTCAATCCCCTGCTCAGAAAACATAACAGCATATTCCTGGCTTTCAATCTGTTCTGCTGCCGCTTCCGCCTTTGCTGGCAAGTCCGCCTTATCATCAGCTTTTTTAAACTCCAGCAGTACGCCGCAGACATTTTTATTGCGAGGCACAAGGACCAAATCAAACCGTCCGTAGCCACTCTCGCAGTTGGATTTTACGATATACCTGTCACGCAGCAAGACGCACATCCCCAGCATTAAGCCATGATAAAAACTTTCACCATTGGCCGTATCGTGATAGCTGACCAGATTACGCAACAATCTCGACAATTCCGCCTCAAAGACTTCCACATTCCCTGCCAGCATGGCCTGCAACATGTTCCTCAGCTCACTTGTGCCCCGGTATCCGTTCATATACTGCATAACTTCACGGGCAAATAAAGTATAAATTTCCTTGTTGGGAATTGCCATCTCAACTACACGCCCGAACATATCAATTTCTTCCCCCATAGCCTTCAAATAGCCGGTTGTCAGCAACATGGTATACAAATCATCCCTGTTCCTGCCGATATCGGTATATACCACGCCTTCCTGCAAAGGCTTGGCCACACTGCCGCCCTCCAGTAAATGCTGAAGTTCCGCCCGGCTGCCGCCGTCCAAATCCTGCAACAGATATTTGATAATGCCATTTTCCGATGTATTTACCCAATAGGCCCCCAGCTTGCAATCATTTTGAAAATACTTTATGACTGACCAGGGATTATATATTTCCTTGCCGCCAAACAAATAGCCGTCATACCACTCTTTCAGTTCCGGCAGCTTATCCTCTCTGTCAAGCTGGGCAGCAATTCCCTGCACCTCATCAGGTGTAAAGCCAAAAACATCACCATAATCATTTTCCAACACCGAGCATACATGCAGATTATTCAAGCCGCTGAAAATGCTCTCTTTCGCCACACGCAGCACCCCTGTCAGCACTGCAAACTCCAAATTCTTGTTTGACTTCAACAATTTACTGTAAAAGGGCCGCATACATACAATCATTTCATCATAAAATCCATGCTCCCAGGCATACTGTACCGGTGCATCATACTCATCAATCAGCACAATAGGCTTTACGCCATAATAGCGGCACAAATACTCTGACAGGCGGCTTAGACTCATGGCAAACTCTGCCACCATATATTCATCGGCCTGCTTAATCTTCTCAAAATACGCTTTTTCATCCTCTGACAAAACATCAGCTTCCAACAAAAAGGAAAACTGTTTATATAAATCAGACAGCATAGCCCGCAGCATGCACATAGTTTTCTTAAAATTTCCTACCCCCATATCCTTCAGGGAAATAAAAATCACAGGATATTTACCCTGCTTTTCCATATAAAAATCCCCGGCTTGGACTATCTTCAGGCCATCAAACAAATTGCCGCCAGCAGCATTTATATCGAAAAACTCCTGCAGCATGCTGAGCATCAATGTCTTGCCGAACCTTCTCGGCCTAGTGATTAATGTCACCTGTGCATGATAATCTATCAGCAATTTGATAAAATGCGTCTTATCGACAAAATAATAATCTTCCTCCCTGAGCACCCTGAAATCATCTATTCCTATTGGCATCCTGCACATAATAACACCACCTTCACCATAAATTTTATCACATCAACACAATTATTAATAGCAATTTACATACCGCCTTCAGCAAAATGCAACATACAAAAAGAATAAATTTGCAACAAAAAACCGCAACCAGACCTTGATAGGCATTGACACCTTATCAAGACCGATTGCGGTTTCTTAGTTAATTCAATTTAATGCTTACAGCTTGTAATATGCTACACCAGCTTCGAATATCTTCTGATCCTGCTCACCTGGTACATTCATAGCTACAGAGCCGCCGATACGCTCGGAGTGGCCCATCTTGCCCAATACACGGCCATCAGGGCTGGTAATACCCTCAATAGCATTGATGGAGCCATTAGGATTAAATGGCATCTCCATAGTAGGATTGCCTTCCTCATTAACATACTGAGTAGCAATCTGACCGTTAATTCTCAGCTTGGCCACAACCTCCTTGTCAGCAAAGAAGCGTCCCTCACCATGAGAAATAGGAATAGTGAATACATCACCAGGACGTACATTGTTGAACCAAGGAGACAGATTGGATACAACCTTGGTGCGCACCATGCAGGAAGCATGACGGCCAATCTGGTTATGAGTCAGGGTTGGAGAAGCAGCATCCAGATCCCGAATCTCACCGTATGGAACCAAGCCCAGCTTAATCAAAGCCTGGAAGCCATTACAGATACCCAGCATCAGACCATCCCGCTTCTGCAGCAGCTCATGAACAGCCTCCTTGATACGAGGGTTGCGGAACATAGCTGCAATAAACTTACCGGAACCATCTGGCTCATCACCGCCACTAAAGCCACCTGGCAGCATAACAATCTGGGATGCCTTGATACCCTTAACAATAGCCTCTACAGACTCCTCTACAGCCTGTGGAGTCAGGTTGCGGATAACCAAGGTCTCTGGATCGCCGCCTGCTCTGCTGAAAGCTCTGGCAGTATCATATTCACAGTTAGTGCCTGGGAATACAGGAATGAAAATCTTTGGCTTGGCTATGCCAACCTTTGGCGTAACTCTATTGCCACCAGTGTAGATATACTCGCTGGCAGTTTTCTTCTCCCCTACCTTTACCTTGGTTGGGAAAATCTTCTCCAGTGGAGAGGTATAAGCCTTCTTAGCCTCAGCAAAGCCAATAACAGCCTCACCAGCCACAATATTGCTATTCTGAGTAGTAGTACCCAGCTCATAGCAACCAGTACCAGCCAAGGCCTCCTTAATATCGGAATCAGGAGCAACCTCCAGAATCAAAGCACCATAGTCAGCCTTGAACAAATCCTCCATAGATGGCTTGGAATTGAAGCGGAAGCCAATGCCGTTGCCCAGACACATCTTGGTAATAGCAGCAGCAGTACCACCCATACGAACACTGGAAGCAGCAAATACCTTCTTGGCTGCAATGAAATTGCTTACCTTCTCGTAGGTATCCCGCAGCTTGCGGAAATCAGGCATTGCCAGCTTGTCCTTTGGCATTGGTACATAATAAACCTTGCTGCCAGCCACCTTAAACTCAGGAGAAAGGGCATTATCTGCCTTCATAACATCCACAGCAAAGGAGGTCAGAGTTGGTGGAACAGTCAAATCCATAAAGGTACCAGACATGGAGTCCTTACCGCCAATGGCAGGAATCTCCAACTGATGCTGTGCCCAAAGAGCACCCAGCAAAGCAGCAAATGGACGGCCCCACTTTTTGCTATCAGTACCCAGGCTCTCAAAATACTCCTGGAAGGTCAGACGAATCTTATCCGCACGACCGCCCAGAGCTACCATCTTGGCTACAGACTCAATAACAGCATACATAGCACCGTGGAATGGGCTCCACTCCATGAGATATGGATTGTAACCATAGGTCATAGCAGTAGCTGTAGTGGTTTCTGCCCCAATAACAGGCAGCTTGGCCACCATACCCTCAGTAGGAGTCAACTGGTTTTTGCCACCGAAAGGCATAAGAACGCTGTTACCGCCAATGGAGGAGTCAAAGCGCTCAGCCAAGCCCTTCTGGCTGCATACATTCAAATCCTTCAAGTTCTCCAGCCATGCTTTCTCCAAATCAGGAGCCAAAGCGGCTACCTTGCCAGGAATATGGTCTAAATAGCAAGTCTCCTTGGCAGGAGTTTCCACAACTACATTGATATGCTGCTTGACACCATTGGTATCCAAGAAATCACGGCTCAGGTTTACAATGGTATTCTGGCGCCAGTTCATAACCAGACGACGGTTATCTGTAACAACAGCTACCACAGCAGTTTCCAGATTTTCCTCGTCAGCAGCCTTGCAGAATGCTTCTACATCCTTCTTATTAATAACAACGGCCATACGCTCCTGAGACTCGGAAATTGCCAGCTCAGTACCATCCAAGCCCTCGTACTTTTTCTTAACAGCATCTAAGTCTATTACCAGGCCATCAGTCAGCTCGCCAATAGCAACAGAAACACCGCCTGCACCAAAGTCATTGCAACGCTTAATCATACGACTGATTTCTGCATTGCGGAACAAGCGCTGAATCTTCCGCTCAGTAGGAGGATTACCCTTCTGAACCTCTGCACCGCAGGCTGTCAAGGACTCCAGAGTATGCTCCTTGGAAGAACCAGTAGCACCGCCACAGCCATCACGGCCGGTACGACCGCCTACCAGCACAATAACATCCTCAGTGGTAGGAACTTCACGAACTACATTTACCTTTGGTGCAGCTGCAATAACAGCACCAATCTCCATACGCTTAGCCAGGAAGCCCTCATGATATACCTCGGAAACCTGACCAGTAGCCAAGCCAATCTGATTACCATAGGAGCTATAGCCTGCTGCTGCCCCCAAAGTAATCTTCTTCTGTGGCAGCTTGCCCTTCAGAGTTTCGCTAATAGGACGGCGTGGATCTGCTGCACCGGTAACACGCATAGCCTGATATACATAGGAACGGCCAGACAATGGATCACGGATAGCACCGCCCAGACAGGTAGCAGCGCCACCAAATGGCTCAATCTCAGTAGGATGGTTATGGGTTTCGTTCTTGAACATAACCAGCCATTCCTCATTTTTGCCACCAATATCTGCATTAACCACAATACTGCAAGCGTTGATTTCCTCGGACTTGTCCAAATCCTCCAGCTTGCCCTGCTTCCGCAGTGCCTTCATGCCAATAACAGCCAGATCCATCAGGGTAACATCACGATTCTGGCCAGCATAGAGATCCTTTCTATCTGCCAAATACTGATCATAAGCCTTGCGGATAGGCTCTGCATAATAGCCATCCTCAATATCCACCAAATCCACAGCTGTGGTAAAGGTAGTATGACGGCAATGGTCTGACCAGTAGGTATCAATTACCCGAATCTCGGTAATGGTTGGATCCCGCTTCTCAGTATCTCTGAAATACTCCTGACAGAATTTCAGATCCTCAAAGCTCATGGCAAAGCCTCTGGCATCCATGAAGGCATGGAGAGCAGCCTCATCCATAGTGGTAAAGCCCTCCAGCAGCTCTACATCAGCTGGAGCCTGGAATTTCATATCCAGAGTCTCTGGCTTTGCCATAGAGGCCTCACGGCTTTCTACTGCGTTGATATAGTAGCTCTTGATTTTCTCCACATCTGCAGCAGAAACATCGCCTACCAGAACTACAACTCTAGCTGTAGCAATCTCTGGACGCTCCTTCTGAGTTACCAGCTGTACGCACTGAGCAGCGGAATCTGCGGTCTGGTCATACTGGCCTGGCAGATATTCTACTGCAAACATGGTAGAATTAGGGAAGCTTGGCAGCTCCTCCTCATAAACCACATCCACAGGAGGTTCAGAGAAAACGACAGCCTTTACCTGGGCATATTCCTCATCGCTAAGGCCCTCAATATCATAACGATTGAACAGGCGGACAGCCTTCAGCCCGGACAGTCTGAAGCTCTCTACCAAATCGTCATGTAGCTGCTGGGCGGGGATGTCAAAGAAGCCCTGACGCTTTTCCACAAAAATTCTTCTTACACTCATTGATCTGCCTCCAATATCTATAATAAAAAAACAAAGCTAGCTAATATTATCTCATATGGTCTATGGCAATTTTTACTACCACCTTGGTAACCTGTTGTGGACCTCCCTCTGGAGAACCACAAGGCCGATGCACATCGGTGGGATAAAGCACAGCAAAATCTCCTGCTGCTAATTCGATGCCGCTGATAGGAATCAAATTATCAAAGAAAACAATATCCTTCTCCTGGTCATAAGGATCGCATACCTTCAGCTCAGGACTCATAGGACACCAGCCCATTTCCTCCCGACCGCTGACAATATACTGCACATCTACATAACGACGATGGGCCTCTGGCTTGCCACTATCTGGCTCTCTGGTTTCGTATCTCTGTAGAATAGCCACGCTGTCCTCACCATGAATAGGATATTTACCATCCTCCATGGTGGTAAAATCATGGCTGCAGAGGAACTCCAATGCTTCCCTAACGGACTCTGGGTATCTGCCAAAGCCGGAAGCTGCCTCCTTCATATTTCCAATAATCAATTTCATCTACTGCTACTAAAAATATAGACAAACATGTCTACACTAGATGTTTCGCCACAATCTCACGATTTGCAGTTCCTTATTCATCGTGTATGCTTTGGTTAAGTCCTGAGACTTCAACTACTCGCAAGTTCTTGTACACTCCAAAGGCGTTGGCAATACACTCCTTGTTTAAAACAAGGAGGCAAGCCTGTTCCCGACTAGCCATCGGTACATATATCGAGACTTTTGTTGTTAAGCTACCCGATATTCTTTTGCATCTCGCAAATTAAGTGCAGCGTTAAAATCCCTATCTTCGGTATAACCGCACTTAGGACAAATATATACGCGGTCTTTGAGTTTCAGACCTTTATTTGTATGTCCACAAGTGTGACAGGTTTTAGAACTTGGGTAAAATCTGTCAACTGTTCTAAATTCTATACCGATAATTTGGGCTTTACGTTTTAATTTAGTCAATATTAAATTAAACCTCTGTGCTGCCACGGCTTTTGCTAAATGTTTATTCTTCATCATACCTTT
>SAMEA104315425__coassemble_444_pt1 | contig 70521 bp, 64 predicted proteins | sample SAMEA104315425__metabat2_low_PE_026 | metagenome-assembled genome bin SAMEA104315425 (sample SAMEA104315425) | gut metagenome | biome: Monkey gut; feature: monkey-associated habitat; material: faeces | place: China | collected 2013
ATTGCCGGTGATGATGAGTGGGGTTCTACTCCGTTCGGCGCTAAGGGCTGGATTGTGGGCGTGAAGTACGTTCCTGTCAAGAATGTAGAGTGGGAGACCCTCTATAGCCAGCAGAAGTGCAACTATGCCGGTATCGATGGTACGCCGTTTGACCGCAGATTGTTCCGTACCCAGGTTGATTTCCATTTCTAATTAATTCGTTTTATGTTACATCAGTTTACCAAATTGTGCCGTAAAGCCCCTTGCTTTAGCTATGGGGATATACCCTAAAGGGCACGCAGTAAGGCACGTCCACCGAATTTGCGTAAGCAATTGAAGGTGGACAAAAGCTAAATGATATGTTAGTACGAAGCATATGGGCAGGGCATTGTCCATTGCGGAGAGAACTCGTAAGACCTGTCATTTTGGCAGGCAAGGTTCGCTAATATCCCAGAATCCCCCGGCTTTAGCCGTGGGGAGTATGTCAACAGTGAGGTGCTATAGTTGAAGAAAATTGAGGTTGTGGCAGGAATTGTTTGCCGAGAGAATAAGATATTGGCTACCCAGCGGGGCTATGGTGAGTTCAAGGATGGCTGGGAATTTCCCGGTGGCAAGCTGGAGGCAGGAGAGACAGGGGTAGAGGCCCTGAAAAGAGAGTTGCGGGAAGAGCTGGATATGGAGGTTGTTGTAGGGGATTTGCTGGAAACAGTGGAATATGATTATCCGCAGTTTCATCTAACCATGCACTGCTATCTCTGTCAGTTAGCTAAGGAGAAGTTTGTTCTCAAGGAGCATGAAGCTGCAAGATGGTTGGGGAAAAATCAGCTGGATGAGGTGGCCTGGCTTCCTGCTGATGAAGGTATTGTAGAAAAACTAAAGTCCATATTGGCATAGATTTTAGCAGATATTGGATAACAAAAAACAGCCTCTGATTATAGTAGCCAGGGGCTGTTGTATTTTGCAGAAATTTTACTTCTTTAACTTTGTCTCATAGAGATTTTCAAAAAATTCGCAGGCATCCATAATGCAATCTGGGCAGGAGCGTAGAACTTTGCCACTGCCAATGCCTTTCAACTCATGACAGATAACAGAGCCATTGCGGTTTTTGAAGTTTTCCAGAATTTCCTTATTAAGTCCATAGGTTTTGGCCTTAGTGGTAGGATTTTCCAAATCGCCACAGCTGTTCAAAAGGCCTACCAGAGCCAAAGCGCCGCTAATGGCGCCACAGGTTCCCTGCATATTGCCTCCACCCAGGCCAAAGCCCTCTGTGATTCTAAAAAGCTGTTCTGGCTTCATATCCACCAAATCAGCATAGGTAAGAGCCACAGACTGGGCACAGTTATAGCCCTTGTTATGCATTTCTATAGCAATATTTTTTCTGCTTTCCATAATTTCCTCCTTGATACAAGCCAATTAAGAGTAGGTGATAATCCTTCTGCTTTTGACAAATAATACACATAGATATTATAGCATAATATGCCATAAGCGGGAAATATGATATAATAGACAATGTATTAAATAGTGGATGTTGGTGGTGATAGTATGCATGATATATTGATGAGTTTTGGTCAGCTAGCTTTGGCCTGCGTGCTAGGCGGCATGATTGGCTATGAGCGCCAGTCTAGGCGCAAGGCGGCAGGTTTGCGGACGAATATTTTGGTGTGTCTGGGCTCCTGTCTGATTATGATGATGTCCTTTAGTATTTACAAATCCGTTGAGGGAATGACCAATGCAGATCCTGCTCGCCTGGGTGCACAGGTTGTTAGCGGTATCGGTTTCCTAGGTGCTGGCGCCATTATGAAGGAAGGACTTAGCATTACAGGACTAACTACAGCGGCCTGCCTGTGGGTGGTGGCTGGTGTAGGCTTGGCTGTAGGAGCAGGTTTCTATGTGGAAGCTATTATGACCACGGTTTTGGTAGTGGTAACGGTAGGCACCCTAAGTCATTGGGAACTAAAATGGTCGACTAGAGCCAGCATCCTTAGAGTGTGTATCTATTCGGAAAATATTCCTGAGCAGCTGTCGATTATTAGCAGCTGTCTGGAAGAAATGGGGGTTGACATCAAATCCGTCAAAATCCGGGAGGAATATGATAAGAATAGCCGGGAGCAATGCATTATGCTGGTAATGGAACTGACCTTGATTAATAGTGATCATATAAAAAATGTTTGCATTACCAATGGCCTTCAATCTTTGCGGGGCATTAAGGGTGTAGAGGTTCGTTAAGAGAAAGGAAGCTTGGAACTATGTTTGATAAAAATCACTTAATGGGAAATATTCATTTAAAGGCTGAGGCCACTGGGGATTTTGTACAGCGGATACAAAGAGAGCAGCCTGAGCTGGCAGAGGCTGTGGCTAAATTAAAGGAGCTGTTGCCAGAGGAGGTTTATCAAAGAGCCTTTAGTAATATCCAGACCTTTAACCGAAGGGGAGATAATCTTCTCATTGTTAGTGGAGGTATTTTACAGAGAAGCTTTTTGGAGCGGGATTGTATTCCTGCCCTTAAGGAAGCCCTGGGAGTAAAAAGAGTGCAGATTATAGGCTGAAATAAAAAATGCCGTTCTGGTAATCCAGAACGGCATTTTCTATTTTGGGTTTGTCTACTTGACGGAGAGCAGTTCACAATAGTCTTTAATTTTAGATTGTCAACCTATTGGAAGGCAGTTTTTTGCTTTCATATAGATTGTGATCTGCTATTTCGTAGAGTTCATCAAAGGTTTTGCCAGATTTGCCGTCATAGAGCACAGCACCAACGCTGACAGTAACTTTTCTATCCTTAAGCTGAGGTATATGGATGGAATCCAAAATATTGAAGAATTTGGTTACCACTGATGATAGCTGCAGTTTGCAATTGCAGTCAGTCAGGTAAAAGGCAAATTCATCACCTCCCAGTCGCAGGACAATATTTTCTGCCCCCATTGCTTCCGTCAGGCTATGGGCTACCATAATCAATACTTTGTCGCCAATACCATGACCATAGTTATCATTGATGCCCTTGAAGTCATCACAGTCCAAAATGCCAAAAGCACCGGATTGGTTGGCATTCAGTTGAGAAATAATCTTGCTTTCGCCACTGGCTCTATTAAGAATCCCTGTCAGGCCATCGGTTTCTGCCACCTTGCGCAGATGATTTTGCAGAACCTTTTCCTCCTCAATAATCTCATTTACATAGAGAACATGGGTTGGCTGACTATTCTGATTATACTGGGCAGGAACCAGATAGCTGCGCATCCAGCCAAGACTTTCAGATTCATATTCTATAGTAATATACGGCTTATCCTGTAGTCGATAGGAGAGGGAATCAATATCCATAAAGCCTTCCAGAAGCTTTTGATACTTTGGCTTGACCTCAGAATGAATGTATACATCCATAGAATCCGTCATTTGACGGCTGCTGATAAAGATACCCTGCATAACACGATTGCTTTTAATCTCAGTAAATTTGCGCTGGTTAATATCAATATAATAGCAGCTGCTAAAGATGGATTGCAGCCCTTGTACAATGCTGTTAAACTCCATCAGCTCCATATAAGCTGTTTCCAGAGACTGATGCTTTAATTCCAGCTCTGCCTGCTGTTCCTCCAAAAGGGCAGAGGCTTGCTGAGCTTCCTCTTGAGCCTGTAAGAGAAGCCGCTGGTTTTCATATTCCTTTTTGCGAATGTTGGTAATATCAGTGCCAATAGCAGTCATTACAACATGACAATCCTCCGGGTTTACACCCATGAGAGCTGTAATACGATGATAGGTGTCAGTTTTGGTATGATGAAATTCAATTTCGCAGTTTGTAATGCCATGATAAAAATCATTTAAAAGGGTATCACAATTCCAATCATAATTATGTCTGCCGTTGTAGCTGATAAACTCCAGTCCTAATAAATCCTTGGCGCGCTGGATGAAAGTATCATATTTGTAAGGAATAGGAATCTGCTCTTCCTCAAGAAGTTTTAAATAACCATTGCTGACAAAATCATCTACAATCATGCCATCGGTTAAATCTACATGGTAAATATAGTCAGCAAAGTGCCGCAGTGTTTCCTCCACAGCATCCAAACGGTGGCTGACAGAGTAGGCCTTATCTGCTAATTTCAGGCTGTTTAGAGTCTGCCGAGTAACATCAGTAACTACAGCAATAACTACATTATGTTTATTACTAAGAACTACATTTTTGTAGGAAATATTTACATAATAAATTTTGCCGTCAGCATGAGTGATGGAGCACACTACCTCCTCAGTAGCACCGGCACCAGCCATAACTGGCATCTCGCTAATAGGTGGAGTATCGTCCATAAGATGAATCTTGTCTCTAAGATTCTGCAAGGTAAGTTTTGGAAATTCATCCTCAGTAAGCTCATAAAGAGACAAGGCAATATCATTCATATACAAAAGGGCAAAGGTTTTGCAATCGTAAACAATTAACCCTGCCTGCTGCATTTGCAACATTTCATGATACATGCTGTTTCGAGCCAAAGCATTTTGCAAATCGTCTGCCAGCTCATAAAGAGAATCTCTGCTTTCCAACAGTTCCTTGTTGAGATTAGCCAATTCTTGATTTTGGATCAACAGCTCTCGATTGCGCTGTTCGATAGCCAGATTTTGTTTATCATTTTTATTTTGTAAATGACAAATAAGATCATATCTAGCCTGATCAGCGGCATGCTCTACAGTAATATCTCGACCAGAAATTACTGCATGATGGGGAAGTCCCTCCAAGGTATCTATCAAGGTGACAGATATTCTAAACCATCTTTTGGCATTTTCACTGTATAAAGGAACCTCTAAGGAAAATTCAGTTTCATGGCGATTCAAATGATTACGAATGTACTCAGGAGACAGCTTAAGCCGCAATACTGCTTGGTAGCTAGCAGGAATAAACCTCGCAATAAACCGTTCAATTGCTACACTGTAAGATCCATCTGTTGGAAGTGACGGAGGCATTTTGTCAGCCTTGCGAACCGTATGAAACCAATCATGCTGTACATCCACATAAAAAGCAGCCACAGCCGAATGAAAAAGAGCTTTGACTGTAGCCTCTACATATTTATTAAAGTTTTCCGCTTCATTCCCTCTATTCACAATATTACTCCTAAAAGCCTTGTATCTGTTAAACACAAACGCGATACATCCTCTTTGCATGAGTTTCACAAAATCGATATAAAATCATGCAACATATCACTTCGTTTTTGTAACAAAATAAGTCTTATCTCGTTGTAAATCTCACTAATTATTGATTGTATCATATAGTTGTCAAGTATGCAAGATATAGGTTCAAAACGAATAGGTAAAAAATCCTATTATTTGTAAATTATATAGAAATATTACAATTTAGTCAATTAAAATGCTATAATAGAAAAATCTAAAAGATATATATAAGGGATTTGGAGAGATATTTTATGGAAATTCAAATGGATGCATTGACAGGCATGCCACAGCAGAGGGGCTATCTTGACCTGGTAGATGATTGTTTGGGGAAGCACCCTCAGGAAAGCTTTTGTATGCTTACAACGGATATAGAGCACTTTAGCTATTTTAATAAGTGGTATGGCCGTTCAGATGGTGATAGACTTTTGTCGGATATAGCCAGTTTTTTGAAAAGATTAGCCAATGAAGAGGAAATGATAATCGGCTACATGGGAGCAGATAGATTTTCAGCATTTTTCAAAATCAATCCTAATTTAACAGAGAGAATACGTCAGGGGATAATTAGTATTCTTCAGAAAGTCAAGGATAATGAGGTGTTTCGGCCAATTTTTGGCGGTTTTGTTTGGCGCCCGGAAATGCGGGTCAAGTCCATAGATTTGTTTGATTATACTATTAATGCTATCCAGCAGGCCGTAGGCAATCTTAAAAGCTCTATTTTTTGGTTTGATGAGGACATGGCTCGACAGCTTATGGAAGAAATGGAGCTGATGCCAAAGGTTACCTATGGTATGGAAAATGGCCAATTTACCTTCTTCCTTCAGCCTAAATGCCAGTTGCGTGATGGCCGTATTGTGGGGGCGGAGGCTTTGATGCGCTGGATAAGCTCCACAGGTGAGGTTATTAGCCCGGACCGTTTTATACCAGCCCTGGAAAAGAATGGCTATATTATTCAGCTGGATAAATATATTTGGGAGAAAACCTGCCAGGTGTTAAGAAGATGGCTGGATCAGGGGCGTAGGGTGCTGCCTGTTTCTGTGAATATTTCCCGGGTGGATATACGGGAAATGGATGTGGTGGCAGTATTTGACAGATTACTGAAGGAATATAGGATACCTGTCAATTATTTGGAGGTAGAAATTACCGAAAGCGCCTATGTGGAAAACGAGGCCATTATCAAGGAAGCAGAGCGAGGCCTACGGGAATTGGGTTTGAAGATTCTTATTGACGATTTTGGCAGTGGCTATTCTTCCTTGAATATGCTGAAAGATATTCAGGCAGATATATTGAAGCTGGATATGCAATTCCTGAATATGGATGAAAATAATTTTGACAAAGGAAGAAATATTGTCAGCTCTGTGATAGCTATGGCCAATCAAATAGATTTGCCGGTTATTGCGGAGGGAGTGGAGAATCTGGAGCAAAGTGAAATGCTCTCTGCTCTTGGCTGTGGTTTTGCTCAGGGGTATTATTTCTATCGTCCTATGTCAATCAACCAATATGAGACTTTGTTGGAAGACGAAAACAATGTAGCTATGCCCAATATAGTTAATCGTAAATCCGGCTCTTCCTATCTGCGGGATTTGGCCCAGTATTTTGCTGTGGTGGCCGAGGTAAATCCTTTCACAGGAGAATATCACTTTATCCATCATGATGCATCCTTCAAATTTGCTACCAATTTAAGACCAGATACTATTTCTGAATATATAGACAGCTGTGTGCAGAAGGGTAACGTACATCCAGATGATGTGCCAGGCTATGTGCGCCGGACAGGTTTGGAATTTATTCGTGAGAGATTGTTGAGCAGAAGTCTTAGGATTTTGTATGATGTGCGTTTCAAGAAGAATGGTGTGTACAAATGGTATACCTTTGAATGCCAGCAGCCTAAGAATTTCTCTATGGAGGAGCCTTGGGTATTATTTACCTGGAAGCTGGCCCATACAGATGCTTCCGACAAGATAGACGCTGTGACCTTGATGCATCGTACCTTTAGAGCTGTTCTTAAGGTAAATATGAGAACTGGTGCCTTTGATATAATGCACAAGCATCCAGATGCTCCATCGGCATTATATCGTTATTCCAAAAATATTATGGATTTTTTTCAAAAGGCTATCAATGAATATGTTCATCCAGAGGATAGGGTGAAATATACCTGGTTTGTGAAGCCGGAACGAATTGTGAGATACTTTCAGGAAAATGAAGCTCCCTTGCGGCTGAAGATACGTTGTCGTCGCCATGACAAGTGGATTTGCACGGTGGCGGAGATTTATCGAAGCATTGAATATTCAACCATAAAGCCTGTGGTTTTAGTAACCTTGTTAGACTGCCGTACAGATAGTGATTTTCAAGAGCATTAAGTAATATATCCCCCAAATGTAAAATTATACTTTACAAATGTCTTTCAATATAATATACTTTCGTAGGTCGTTTGCAGGTAATCCTGTTGGGAGTTGCAGAAGCATTTTCTAGGAGGATTCAGCAGGCCCAGGTAATCATATTGGTCAGATAGGTGTGAATTTTAATGAAAAGAGAGGATTTGGGGCAGCTTCGTCAGTCCAAGGGGTATAGCATGGATATGATGGCAGAATTTCTAGGGGGGACTCTGGAGGAATACGCAGAGTTGGAATTTGGTTTGCGGCAGCCTACTTCCCAAGAAGCTTTGGTTTTGTCATCTGTATTTACAACTGTAAATAAATCTATTGCAATTTAATATACTTGCTGTTATAATAGTCGTTGCAACCCCATGTTGTGGCGGCTGTTTTTTTTAAGACAGCTGTTGAACATGCTTTCAGAAAGGGGGCTGAAACATGATAGGAGCTATCCTAAATGCTATCAGGCGGCAGTGTGCATTCTCTGCTGATATGATGGCAGCAGCCCTCTGTCTGCAGCGACAGGACTATGATGATCTGGAGCTAGACAGACGGATGGCCACCATCGAGGAACGCATGCTTATTGAGAGTATGTGTGCCAATCTCTGCATTGCCTATTAAGGGATAGGTAGATAATGCAAAAACTGGACGCAATAGAGTTGGTATGAGGACATACGGCACTGTTTGCGTCCTTTTTTTGCAATTAATCCCAATATCTGTGCAAATCTATTGCAAAATTAGTGATATTGTTGTAGAATGTAGAGTACGCAAAAAATGATATTTTATCCGAGAGGAGTTTTTACATGCTGGATATTAATGATACCAAAATGAAATACGAGGATAACCCGGAGAATAAGAATCATGCAACCTGCACCTGTGAGCCATTGGATCGTGGTTATGGCACTACTATTGGCAGCAGCTTGAAGCGGATTCTGCTGTCCTCTATTCAGGGTGCTGCTGTAGTGGCAGTTCGTTTTAATGGCGCGGATTCCATGGAGGATCAGCTTGAGGGCGTAAAGGACAGCATACAGGATATTGTTCTTCGTCTCCGTGAACTGAGCATTAAGCCTGTAGAGGCTCCAATCAAGGCTGTTGTTAATGTAGAAGCTGGGGCTGAGGATACTCAGGTTACTGTGGCTGATATCACTTGTGAGGATCAGGAGCAGGAACTGGAGATTCTGGAGCCTGAAACCTGCTTGGCTACCGTTAAGGCCGGTGGTAAGCTGGAGATGGAGCTCTATATTGAGAGTGGCTATGGCTATGTTTCTGCTGAGAAGAATATTTCTGCACCAGAGGGAACAATTGCATTGGATTGTGTATATTCTCCTCTGCGCCGTGTAGAGTACAAGGTACAGAATACTCGTGTAGGTAATACTACTGACTATGATAGATTGATTGTTGAACTGGAAACTGATGGTACTATCAGCGCAGCAGATGCTTTGAGAGAGTCTGCCAGCCTGATGATTGATTCCCTGATTCCTATGTGGGAACTGGCTGATACTGAGATTGAGGAGCCAAATCCAGAACTGAACAATGTGATTTATCAGACTGGCAATGAGGATGATGAAGCAGCAGATGCCAGCGGCAGAGCCGATGTTTTGGATCGTCCTATTGAGGATTTGGAGCTGAATGTGCGTCCTGCTAACTGCATGAAGCGGGCAGGTATTGTTACCATTGGAGATTTGATTCAGAAAACTGATGAGGAAGTTAAGACTCTCCGTAATCTTGGTTCCAAGTCCTTTGATGAGATTGTTGATAAGCTGGCTGAACGTGGCTTGAAGCTGAAGAAGGCTGAGTAAATACCTCTGCGAGAGAAGGTTAAAAGATGCATATAGCCTGCCTGGACACAGAGTCCACAAGTACAGGAAGATACAATGAAATACTGGAGCTGGCCATTTACAGTGCCAGAGGTGAGCTGGTGCTTAATAGCCTTTATAAGCCAAAGAGGAATAGGCGCTGGCCTCATTCCGAGAAGGTACATGGTATTAGCCCGGATATGGTACAGGACAAGCCACATTTTCAGGATTGCCTGCGCAAGATTCAGAAAATCTTTGATCGATGTCAGATGATATTAGGTTTTGCTCTGGATAATGATGTTCGCATTCTGGAGCAGTCTGGCATTAAGGGCCTTACACCAGAGCGTTGTCTGGATGTGCGGGAGCTTTTCTGGGGCGTGTATCGTGATGAACTCCAAATGGATTTTTATCATGTACCTAGCCTGATAAAATGTGCAGAGTTTTGTGGTTATGTATGGGAGGAAGGCTCGGCTCATTCTGCAGCAGCAGATGCCAAGGCTACTCTTTACTGCTACGAAGTTTTAATGCGCAAGTTTATCACTCTGTATAACTTGTGTCCTCTTTCTGAGGAACAGGCTCGCCTTACGGATGAGCAGATTTATGCAGGCTGGGAATATCTCCACAAGATGGTGGCAGAAGAAATGCATCGCCGCATGGTAGAAAAGGCTAAGGGGTGGCTTTATCTTATAGATACACCAGAGGGGACACTGATGGTGGCCCGTCGCAAGCCTTATAATACCCATCGTCATGAGGAGGAAAGGGAAAGCAGCAGTCAGGATGATCATCAATCCCAAGGAGAGTCTTCTGCTCAGCAGATGGCTAATGGTGGACGCTCTGGCCACGGTCATGTAGTGGCAGAGATTCAGCTGGCTGATTTTTCCAAGGGGTATGAGGAATTGTTTGAGCATTTCCGCTCCCGCCAACTGCCTCACAGCAATGGAGAGAAGTATTATTATCATTTGAAACCTGAGGATATAGACTATTTCAACAGTTATAGTAATGTCTTTGAAGGTTGATATAGAATATTGCTTCTGTGGTTTAGAAAAAGTTTGACAATTTGATTTTATAGTGCTATCATAGCATTACAAAATATTTATACTCTGAAATCCTGCCTTTGTGGCAGTCGATTTCCCTTTACAGGGGGATGTAAAGGTTTCGACGGGGGTGGCTGGAGTATGGATAGCGAGCCGGGGGGTCACCTAGCCCCGTTAGTAAGGTGAAAACGCTTTAAATATAAAAGCAAACGAAAACTACGCTTTAGCAGCTTGATGCTAACCCCTGTATTCTTAGCTCCCGCCTGAGAGTATAAGGGGCCAATTGCGGGATACCTGATGTCTGACTCCTGGAGGACTGAAGGGGAAATTTTTCCAGGATGGAATGGACGGCGGTTGTCTGTGTCTGCCTAGATTCGAGATTTAAACATTGACTGCGCTCGGAGAAGTCTATATGACAACGCTTTCGGACAGGAGTTCGATTCTCCTCATCTCCACCAGTATTAAGCACGAAAATGGAAAATATCGTGTTTTATATAGATAGCCTGATTGGTTTTTGTAACCGGTCAGGCTATTTTCGTGTTAATAGATGTGACAGTCTTTTTGTTAGGAAGATTTTTGTCAATAAGTGGTTTTTCTGATATAATACAGAATGAATGTTTAAACGAAAAAGATGTGGGTGAGAGAATTGCAAAAAAAACGAACTGTGAGCTCTAAGGGCCGTAGTACAAATAATAAAAGAAAAACTGTTGTTAAAGGAGCAGGGACAGCTGCTCCAGAGGTGAAGAAGGATCATTCTCTGCGGAACTATGAGCTGATGGGCATAGTGCTGGCAGCTGTGGGTATTATCTGCCTTTGTGGTATTGTAGGCTTGAATGTAGGCTTCGTAGGCCTTAAGGCGGCCAAGTTCCTGCAGTATTTCTTTGGTATAGGAGCCATGCCGGCTGCTGCAGTATTTTTAGGGCTGGGTGGTTATTATATTATGAAGCATACCAAGCTCCATTGGAATACCCGTATGGTAGGAGGAATTTTATTTTACGCCTGTGGCTTGGGAATGTATCATCATTGGGTGATTAAGGAAGGCGCTGAGATTCTGCCAGAAAGTCTGGTGGATGGAGGCGGGTTGCTGGGAGGCATCCTTACGCTGATTCTTCATAAGGTAGTAGGTACAGATGGCACACCGGTGCTGCTGGGAGCAGGACTTCTAGGTAGTGCTCTGGTGGTAACCACTTGGTCCTTAGCTAAGGGAATCCTTACCACCAAAGAAAAGGCAGAGCAGGGGGCACAAGTGGCCAAAAAGGCTACGGTGGTGGCTTACGATAAAACCCTTGAGGTGGGAACCAAAGCCAAGGAACAGGTACAGGAATATGTGCAAGAGCATGTTCAGGAATATGTACAAGAGCAGGTACAGAATGTAGGTGAAAAGCTACAAAAGCTAAAAGGAAGAGAGTTCCTTAGTCGTTACGAGGAGGAATCTGCCTTCTTGAACCAGGAAGCAGCAGAGAAGCAGAAAGATGATTCTCTGCCAGGAAGCAGGGTAGCAGAGAAGTCAGGCAAATTGGCTCAGATGCCAAATAGGATTGTTCAGGAGCCGAAGGTTACAGGGAATAATCTGGTGGATGCCAATCCAGTGGCAGCCAACTTCTTTGGGGCAGAATTTGCCAGTGATGTGGAGCCAGAAGATCAGGTGCCAAGTCTGGCTAGTCAGCTGGGGATTTCGGAGGAGGAGCTTCATCCAGAGCGGGAACAGTCGGAAGCTTCTAATTTCGAGACAGATTTTGCTGTGGACAATGCTTCTGTTGACAGTTCTCGCCATGATGCTATTAAGTTTTTTGATGATATTGTGGAATTGGATTTGTCAGCTCCTGTCGGTCAAGAAAAAACAGAAGGATTTCTATCTGATATGGTAGATTTGGAAACAGGAGAGGTGCTAGAGTCAACGGCTGAGGTGGAGGATTCCTTGCCGGAAGATGATGTTGAAGCTGAGGCATACGACTATGGCCTAGATGATATGGATATTAGCTATAGTCGGGAGAGCGTGGATATAACGGAGAATGTGCCAGATGATAGTGGAGAAATTGAGGAGCCAGCCGTTCAGGAACTTCCAAAGCCAGCAGTCAGCACGTCTGTGGCTAACACTGTTAGTAATACTGCCAGCGCTGCTGCTGTGGGTAATTTGTCCAAGACTTCCATAGAGGTTCAGCCTCCACCTCCGCCGTATATTTTGCCATCTCTTCATCTTTTATCCAAAAAAGTGAAGGTAATGAGTGAAACTCTGAATCAGGAAATTGCAGCCAATGCCCGTATTCTTGGTGAAACCTTGGCTAACTTCAAGGTGAAGGCTTCTATTCTCAATGCCTGTCATGGCCCTGCTGTTACTCGTTACGAGGTAAAGCCAGCTCCTGGTGTTAAGGTAAGCAAGATTACGGGGCTGGCTGATGATATTGCTTTGAATATGGCGGCCTCGGCAGTGCGTATTGAGCAGATTCCAGGTAAGGCAGCTATTGGTATTGAGGTGCCAAATCAGGAACTGGAAAGCGTTCAGCTGCGGGAGGTGCTGGAAAATCCAGCCTTTGCTGCGGCCAAATCTCGTTTGACAGTTGGTTTGGGCAAGGATATTAGCGGTCAGGCTATTTTTGCAGATTTGGCAAAAATGCCTCATCTCTTGGTGGCAGGTGCTACTGGTTCTGGTAAATCTGTATGTATTAATACCCTTATTACCAGTATCCTGTTCAAGGCCAAGCCTACAGAAGTCAAATTCATTCTTATAGATCCTAAGATGGTAGAGCTGTCTGTGTACAATGATATTCCTCATTTGATGGTTCCTGTGGTAACAGATGCCAAAAAAGCTGCTTCGGTATTGAACTGGGCTGTACAGGAAATGGAAAAGCGTTATGGACTGATTGCTCAGGCCGGGGTGCGCAACATGGATGGCTACAATAAGCAGTTTGAGGAGGAACCTGAGAAGAAACTGCCTTCCATTGTAATTATTATTGATGAGTTGGCTGATTTGATGATGGTGGCTCCCCATGATGTGGAAGATGCTATCTGCCGTATTGCTCAAAAGGCTAGAGCTGCCGGTATTTATTTGGTGTTGGCTACTCAGCGGCCATCTGTTAATGTTATTACAGGTGTTATCAAGGCCAATATTCCTTCTCGTATTTCCTTTGCTGTTACCTCTCAGATTGATTCCCGTACTATATTGGATGCATCTGGTGCAGAAAAGCTGTTGGGCAAGGGTGATATGCTGTTCAAGCCACAGGAAGCCAACAAGGCTACCCGTATTCAGGGGGCCTTTGTTAGTGATAAAGAGGTGGAGCTGTTGGTAGAATATATTAAGAGCCAGGGACACAAGGTTGAGGCCAATCAGGAGATTATTGATTTTACCAACAAGGCTGCTGAGGCGGAGAACGAGCCAGAGGAAGATAAGCCAACTAAGACAAAGATGGATAGTCTTTTGAGGGAAGCTGTGGAGCTGGTTATGTCCAGCAACAATGCCTCTGCTTCAAGCTTCCAGCGTCGTTATCATATTGGTTATAGCCGAGCTGGCAGACTATTGGATACGATGGAACAGCTTGGCATTGTGGGCCCTCCTCAGGGCAGTAAGCCAAGGGATATATTGGTAACAGAGGCACAGGCCTTTGAGATTATGGATAATTATGAAAGTCAATAAAATTTGGCTATGTTGAGAAATGGTATGAGCGTAAAGAGTTGTAGAACTGCAGGAGGTAGTAAGTCAATGGAAACAAAAGGTTTGATTATGGTTCATACCGGTGATGGCAAGGGAAAAACTACGGCGGCTCTGGGCTTGGCTCTTAGAGCCTGGGGTAGTGGCCTAAGGGTTATGATTTTGCAATTTATTAAGGGTGGCTGGAAATATGGTGAACTGGAAGCTATTGCCAAGCTGGGAGAAATCAACGGCAGGATTGAAATTCGCCCTATGGGTTTGGGGCTGATGTCCAAAAGTGAGGCAGAGAAACAACAGCATATTGAGGCTGCCCACAAGGCCATGCTGGAGGCAGAGAAGATTATTACATCTTGTGAATATGATTTGGTGATTCTGGATGAAATAAATTATGCTATCAAATTTGGTTTGATTGAAATTGATGATGTATTGGACTTGCTGGATAAGAAGCCGGCTCAGGAGCATATATTGCTAACAGGCCGGGACGCTCAGCCCAAGTTGATAGACAGAGCGGATTTGGTAACAGAAATGAAGCTGATTAAGCATCCTTTCCAGAAGGGAATCAAGGCTCAGCGGGGTATAGAGTTCTAAGGCAATGGTATATTATAGTCTTGTCACAACTATTGTATATGTGATAGAATAACAAAAAAACACGCTGTTGATTTTGAAAGAAAAAATCAGTAGCGTGTTTTTGTTGCACTGTGTAGTTGAAGCACTACTATTTATTCATAATGGCATCAATAGATTTGATACAGGCATTACGGAAGCCTTGTTCTTCCAGAGCGGTAACACCTCGAATGGTAGTACCAGCAGGGGAGCAGACATTGTCCTTTAGCTGGCCAGGATGCTGGCCGGAAACCAACTGCAACTTGGCAGAACCAAGGATCATCTGAGAAATAAGACCGTAGGCATCCTGGCGCTGAAGACCGTATTTCACAGCAGCATCTCCATAGGCCTCAATCAAGAGATCTACAAAGGCTGGGCCGCAACCGGTTACAGTGCCACCGATTCCCATTAATCTGGAAGGCAGCTCCTTTACCAAGCCAACAGAGCGGAACAACTCCACAATCTGCTGATGCTCCTCTGAAGTAAGGGTGTTTTCCTCCTCAAAAAGCAGGACGCCTTCCCCTACCATAGCAGGAGTATTTGGCATAATGAATTGCAATCTGGTGTTGGTAGTGATAAACTGACGATACTTGGCAATATCCCAGCCTGCGGCAATAGAAATCAGTGCCTTGTCCTCTAGAGCATCACCTAGCTCATTGATAACGGCTTCAATCTGATAAGGCTTGCAGGCCATGACCAGTGTATCAACACTCTGGGCCAAGTCCTTCAAGGTTGCTACTGGCGTAAAGCCAATAGTTTCAGCATTTTTCTGCAATTTTTCTTGATGGGGGGCATAGGCATAAACATTTTCCTTGGCAATAGCTTTGGCATTGATGAAGCCCATAGCCAGGGCCTGGGCCATGTTGCCCATACCGATAAATCCCAGTTTTTTCATATAAGCGGAACCCACTGTATTTACTTCCTGTCAAGGGATAAGCACAGCGATTCCTTCGCTCCTTTCAAGAGTAAGGTGGGTTGATGTAGCAAAATACGATTGTATTTGCCCAAAGGATATTATAACATAGTTGGAAAATTTTTTCGAGGTGTGAATAATGGCAAAGAGTAAAAATATTGATATGCTTCACGGTTCCCTGTGGGACAAAATGGTGATTTTTGCCCTGCCGCTGGCTTTGACAGGTATGCTGCAGCAACTGTACAATGCAGCTGATGTGGCGGTGCTAGGAAAGTTTGTGGGGACTACGGCAATGGCTGCTGTAGGCAATAATATTGCTATTATTGGCATTATCGTGAATTTGTTTTTGGGATTATCCCTTGGCGGCAATGTAATCATTGCCAGATTTATTGGTGCCAAGCAAAGAGAACGGGCTCAGGCGGCCTTACATACAGCCTTCGTTTTAGCGTTGATTATTGGCTTTTCTATGGCAATTCTTGGACAAGTTTCAGCAGGAGCTATTATCGAGTGGCTGCAGGTTCCCTCTGAGGTAGAGGAGATGGCAGAAACCTATCTTCGAGTATATCTTTTGGGTATGCCTCTCTTGGCCCTGTATAATTTTCAGTCGGCCATTTTTAGAGCTCAGGGAGATACGAGAACGCCTTTGATGGCTCTCATGGTGTCCAGTATGTCCAATGTGATTATGGATTTGCTTTTTGTCCAGTTGGGCTTAGGGGTGGCTGGTGTGGCCTTAGCTACGGATTTATCCAATGGTATTAGCTCAGGTATTTTGTGTTGGAAGCTGCTTCATGCCAAAGAGGGACTTCGGTTACAGCTAAGCAAGTTGCGTCCAGAAAGGGTGCTGTTGAAAAATATTATTAAAATAGGTTTGCCAGCAGGCATTCAGGGTATGGTTTTCTCTGTATCCAATATTTTGATTCAGGCAGCTATTAACAGCCTAGGGCCTGATGCTATGGCAGCCTCGGCAGCAGCCTTTACCATTGAAATCAACGTTTATTGCTTTTTAAATGCTTTTGCTCAGGCCACTACCACCTTTGTTAGCCAAAACTACGGCGCGGGGAATATGGCTAGATGCCTGATGGTAACCAAACGGGGGATGATGCTGGCTCTTGGCTCTACTATGGGCATGGCGGCTCTGGTGCTGCTGTTGTCCCAGCAGCTTTTGGGATTCTTCAATCCAGATGTAAATGTTATAGCCCTGGGTACTGTTCGGTTATGGTATATTGTGGCACCAGAATTTTTGCAGGTATTTATTGATGTATTTTCGGGCGCTCTGCGAGGCTACGGCTATTCACTAGGGCCTGCCATATTGACTTTGGTGGGAATTTGTGGCGTGCGGATAATTTGGCTGTATAGTGTATTTGCGGTATATTCTACCTATGATGTACTTATGGCCTGCTATTCCATTAGCTGGTTGGTAACGGGAGCTATGATCGTAGGGCTGTATCTCCGCTATAGAGGAAAAATTCTTGGAGCTAATGCTAAATAAAATCAAAAAGTAGACAAAATCCTACAGCAAACTACAATAAATTCCTACAAAGTTTCTTGCTTTTTGGGAGGAAATATAATAACATAAAATACGAATGAGTGTGTCAATCAACAGAATGAAATTGCTCAATTGTTATCGCTGATTATTTCTGTTGATGTGAAAGGATAAATTATGCTGGATTTTGAAAAGCTTGACAATCTGTATACCAAGGCCTTTGCCATGCGTAAGAAAAAGCATTGGTTAAACTTGCCTTGGGATTTTTTGATAGGAATAAAGACCAAACATCATGGTATGTGGTATGGACTGCCTGTTATAAATACTGAAGATGATGCTATTGGCTTTGCTATTTACGACAAGGCATATGGCTTGCCTGTGGTTCGCTATATGTTGGATGAAGGATTGATGGATAATAGTTCGGATTATGAATGCGAAAGCTTTTTGAATCAACAGAATGTTTATTATTTTACCTTTGTAAACAAATCTGAGTTGAGGCATTGGAAAGAAGCAGAGTGGATTCAGGGTTATTGTGATAAGCATGGGCTGAAATGCCGTGGCAGAAGATGTTATCCACTCTTTCATCATCTTGAGCCAGGCTTTTATACCAGAGATTTGAATAGTGTGGAGGAAATATCCTCCTGTGAAACCTTTGTGAAAGCTCTGGATGAGCTGGATAGAATGCTAGAGGCAGGGGAATTGCTGCCACAGCAGGGACAGTGCGGTAAAAAAATAAAAGAAAAGATAACTCTCCCTGTATTGCTGGAGCAGGCTAATGGCAGTTGGCAGCTAGGCAAGGAAAATCTACCTCCTGTTGGTACTTTGAACTGGCCTCGTTTGCTGCCTAATGATTTTGATACTGTCCGCATGAAACGATTCCCTAAAAATGGCAGTATTTGGCAGTTGGAAAAATTCACACACGAGATGAATAGGATGACCTACAATGTTGGCGGCCGGGTAGAAGAATTGCTACGAGAGGGTGCCGGTATATATGTAGATGCTCTGATTATCTATGATGAAGCTATGGGCCATATTATGTTTATGGACAATTTCTTCATGCGGGTTGAAGGTCAAAATGCCATTATGAGCTTTATGACAGAGGCTATGGAGAAGGATGGCCGTCCTATGAAGATTGTGGTGGGCTCCGAGGAATCCTACGAATTTATGAAAGTGTTCTGTCAAAAGCTGGATATTCAATTAGTATTGGATGAAGTACCACAGCTGATAACAATGAGAGAAAATGTGCTGGCAGGCCGTAATCCTGTAGAGAATTTCGATGATGAGGAATGGGAACCTACGGATCCTAGAGCAGATTGGGGCTGCAGCAGCGGTTATATGCCGGATATAGAGGACAAGGCTGCAAAAAAACACAAAGGCAAAAAAGCAAAGCAGAATAGTAACATGATTAAAAATGACAAGGACATGAACAAGCTGCTTGTGCTTATTGGAGATTTTTTGCATGCTCAGCTTTCTACCACTACAAATGAAAAACAAAAGGCAGAGAAAACCCTCAATGCCTTTTTGGATAAATGTACCAAAGCTCATTATTTGACCAAGATGGATGAAAACATGCTGGAGGTTCTCTTGAATCTGGCTATGACATCTCCTATGGACAGTAAGCTGTTCCGTAGCATTGTAGGTGAATACCAGCGACGATTAGGAACAGGCACAGCAGGTTTTTTGGCTATTGTCAGTGATGAGGATGTTTAAAATTTTTATTTATTAGGGAACTATGGCCTTGCAATTTTTTACATAATTTTATTTCCAGCTAATTTGTTAGGGCTTGGTACTAGGAATTTTTGTGTGGCTATGGTAAAATAGAATTGATTTTTAATTCACAAGGTTATATTGTTGATGTTCTACGAAGGGAAAGTGATTAAAACATGAAGGTATCTATCATTATGGGCAGCGACTCCGACTGGCCTATTCTGAAGCCTGCTTATGAACTTTTAAAGAAATTCGACATTGAGGCAGAGGTTATTGTAGCTTCCGCTCATCGCACTCCTGCCAGAGTAAAGGAAATCGTTACCACTGCTCCTGAGCGTGGTGTATGCGCCTTTATTTCTGCTGCTGGGGCAGCTGCCCATCTGGGAGGCGTTATTGCCAGCTACACAACTCTGCCTGTTATAGGTGTACCTATTAATGCAACCGCACTCAACGGCATGGATGCCCTGCTGAGCACTGTACAGATGCCTTCAGGGATTCCTGTAGCTACTATGGCTATCAATGGTGCCAAGAATGCGGCTATTTTTGTTGTAGAGATGTTTGCTATCTCCAATCCTGAGCTGGCTCAGAAGTTGAAGGACTATCGCCAGAACATGGTTGAGGAGGTAGAAAAGAAGGCAGCCCGTGTAGAGCAGCAGCTGGGTTGACCAACATATTGCCGCATATCAAGGCTCCCCAGATGTGGGAGAGCTGTGTCAATGTTAGGAGAAATAGAACAACAATGTATAGTGTAGAAGTTGAAGGCAGCAAGTGGAAAGAGGAATGTGGCGTTTATGGCGTATATTCCCATGAAATGGATGTTTCCGGCATGACCTATTTGGGCTTGTATTCCCTGCAGCATCGTGGTCAGGAAAGTGCAGGTATTGCCATTACTGATGGCGCCTGGATGGATGTTACTCGGGGCATGGGCTTGGTAAATGAGGTTTTCCGTCATCAGGTTCCTCATATGGACAACCAGTATATTGCTATTGGTCATGTTCGTTATTCCACTACCGGCTCCAGCATGCTGGCTAATACCCAGCCACTTATGGTTAACTACTCTGGCGGCAAGATTAGTCTGGCTCATAATGGTAATCTGACTAATGCTACCGAGATTCGTCGGGAGCTGGAGGATGCAGGTACTATTTTCCAGACTACTATTGACTCCGAGGTTTTTGTGAATCTGATTGCCAGATCCCGCAAGGCCACTGTGGAGGAGAAGGTGATGGAGAGCCTGAACAAGATTCAGGGTGCTTACTGTCTCACCATTATGACTGAGAATAAGCTGATTGGTGCTAGAGATCCACAGGGTTTCCGTCCTTTGTGTCTGGGCAAAATCGGCGATGATACATGGATTCTTTCTTCTGAGAGCTGCGGTTTGGACGTAGTTGGAGCAGAATTTGTGCGGGATATTGAGCCAGGTGAGATGGTGGTTATTGACGAGAATGGTGTCAAGAGCTATCATTTTGCAGATGCCAAGCTTTCCATGTGCGTATTCGAGTATATTTACTTTGCTCGTCCCGATTCTGTACTGGATGGACTTAGTGTACATGAAGCTCGCTTTGAGATGGGCCGGGTGTTGGCTAGAGAAACTCACTACAAGGCAGATATTGTTATCTCTGTACCAGATTCTGGTAATACTGCTGCTTCCGGTTATGCCTACGAATCTGGCATTCCATATGTAGAGGGCTTGATGAAGAACCGCTATATTGGCCGTACCTTTATTCAGCCTACCCAGAAGAAGCGTGATACTGCTGTGAAGCTTAAGCTGAATGCTATTGCTTCTGCCGTTCGGGGCAAATCAGTAGTTATGGTGGATGATTCTATTGTACGTGGCACCACCAGCGGAAAGATTGTTCGTATGCTTCGTAATGCTGGTGCCAAAGAGGTACATATGTGCATTAGCTCTCCTCCTATTGTTTATCCATGCTACTATGGTATTGATACCTCCGTCCGCAAGGAGCTGATTGCAGCCACCAAGAGTGTGGAGGAGATTTGTGAGTACATCGGGGCTGATTCCCTGCACTTCCTGTCCCTGGAGGGCTTGAAGCACTGCATGGGCAAGCTGGGGCCTGATCATATGTGTTATGCCTGCTTCAACGGCGGTTATCCGGTAGAGCAGAAGACCGCTTCTCCTGCCGAGCATGACAAATATGTATTTGAACAGCGTAAGAAGTCTTAATATACAGGAGGAAATGGATTAGATGGAAAAGAAACTTACTTATAGAGATGCTGGCGTAGATATTGATGCAGGAAATCTGTCTGTAAAGCTGATTAAGGACAGCGTAAAGGCAACCTATCGTCCAGAGGTATTGGGTGATTTGGGTGGCTTCGGCGGCCTTTTTGCCATGAGCACTAAGTACAAGGAGCCTGTATTGGTTTCTGGTACTGACGGTGTAGGCACCAAGCTGCGTCTGGCCTTTATTCTGGATAAGCATGATACCATTGGTCAGGATGCTGTTGCTATGTGCGTTAATGACATTCTGGTACAGGGGGCTGAGCCTCTGTTCTTCCTGGATTATCTGGCTGTAGGCAAGCTGGAGCCTGAGCAGGTAGCAGATGTAGTAAAGGGTGTAGCCAACGCCTGCAAGGAGTCCGGCTGTGCACTTATCGGCGGTGAGACTGCTGAGATGGCTGGCTTCTATGCTGAGGGAGAATATGATATTGCTGGTTTTGCTGTTGGTGCTGTGGAGAAGTCCAAGATTATCACCAGTGAAAAGGTAAAGGCTGGAGATGTTATTCTGGGCCTGCCTTCCTCCGGTGTTCATTCCAATGGCTACTCTCTGGTTCGTAAAATTATCTTTGATGTAAAGGGCTTCAAGGGTGATGAGTACATTGACGAGCTGGGCAAGACCATTGGTGAGGAGCTTTTGACTCCAACCCGTCTCTATCCAAAATCCTGCCTGCCTCTTATTGAGAAATTCGATATTCACGGTATGGTTCATGTAACTGGTGGCGGTTATTATGAGAATATTCCTCGTGCCTTGCCAGAGAATATGGGCGCAGAGATTGATGCTACCAGCTGGCCTGTTCCACCTATCTTCAATTTGTTGAAGGAATGGGGCAATGTAGACTGGCATGAAATGTATCGTACCTTTAACATGGGTATCGGTATGATTATCATTGCTTCTGCTGACGAGGCAGAGAAGATTAAGGCTGATCTGCAGGCTCGCAACGAAGCTGTATACGAAATCGGCAAGGTTACTCAGGGCAGTCACGAAGTAATTGTTAAGGGCGGCGTATTCGATGAGTAAACATATTTTAGGTATTCTTTGCTCTGGCCGAGGCTCCAATATGCAGTCCATTATGGCTGCTATTGAGTCTGGTCAGATTAAGGCAGAAATCGGCATTGTGCTAACAGACAAGCCAGAAGCTAGAGCTTTGCAGGTTGCCAGTGAGGCAGGCATCAAAAGTGTTTGTGTTAATCGCAAGGCCTGCAGCACTCAGCAGGAGTTTGAGGAAAAGCTGGTGGCTGAACTAAAGGCTGCCAATGTTACTTTGGTAGTTTTAGCTGGCTTTATGCGCATACTCAGTCCATATTTTGTTGAGGCGTATCGCCATCGCATTTTGAATATCCATCCATCCCTGCTGCCATCCTTTGGCGGGGCTCATGCGCATCGTGATGTGTTGGCCTATGGTACCAAGGTATCTGGCTGTACCATTCATTTTGTGGATGAGGGTATGGATCATGGTCCTATTATCCTGCAGGACACTGTACCTGTACTGGATGATGATACTGAGGATACTCTGGCTGCCAGAGTTCTGACCAAGGAGCATATTCTCTATCCAAAGGCTATAGAGCTTTTCGTTGATGGTCGTCTGGAACTTATAGATGATCGTCATGTCCGTATCAAACCATAAACAGGCTCAGGGAATTATTTGGCCCCAGGGCTTAGATAATGCTTTGACCAATGAGAAAAGGAGATAGACTACTATGAAAATCAAACGTGCATTAATTAGTGTATCCGACAAAACCGGTGTTGTTGAGCTGGCCAAGAAGCTCCATGCTGCAGGTGTGGAAATCGTTTCCACCGGTGGCACCATGAAGGCTATCAAGGAAGCAGGTATTCCTGTAACCTATGTTAGTGATGTAACTGGCTTCCCTGAGATTATGGATGGCCGTGTTAAGACTTTGAATCCATACATTCATGGTGGTATTCTGGCAGTTCGTGATAACCCTGCCCATGTAAAGGCTATGCAGGAGCACAAGATTACTCCTATTGATATGGTAGTAGTTAATCTCTATCCTTTCAAGGAGACTATTTCCAAGGCTGATGTTACTTTGGCTGAGGCTATTGAGAATATTGATATCGGCGGCCCTGCTATGATTCGTGCTGCTGCCAAGAACTTCAAGTACGTTACTGTTGTTACCAACCCTGCTCGCTACGACGAGGTTGCTGAGTGTGTAGCCAAGGATGGCTGCGTAGGTGGAATGCTGCGTATGCAGCTGGCTCAGGAGGCTTTCCAGCACACTGCAGAGTATGATGATTGCATTCAGAACTATCTCATGGAACAGGTGAACAAATAATGAATATACTGGTAATTGGTAGTGGTGCCCGTGAGCACACATTGGTATGGAAGCTGGCTCAGAGTGCCAAGGCAGACAAGATTTATGCAGTACCGGGCAACCCTGGTATGGCTCAGCTGGCAGAGTGCATTGATGGTATTTCCATTACAGATAATGATGCTCTGGTTAAGCTGGCTCAGGAGAAGAATGTAGAGCTGGCTGTAGTAGGCCCAGAGGTGCCATTGACTAATGGTGCTGTAGATGCCTTTAATGCAGCAGGTATCAAGGCTTTTGGCCCTGTACAGGCAGCAGCAGAGATTGAGGGCTCCAAGTCCTTTTCCAAGAATCTCATGAAGAAGTACAATATCCCTACTGCCAAGTATGAGGTATTTACTGAGGCTGAAGCAGCCAAGGAGTATATCCGTCAGGAGGGTGCTCCTATTGTTATCAAGGCTGATGGCTTGGCTGCTGGCAAGGGTGTTATTGTAGCTATGACTCTGGAGGAGGCTCTGGGGGCTATTGATGAAATCATGGGCGATCAGGCCTTTGGTGCTGCTGGCAGCCGTGTGGTTGTTGAGGAGTTTATGGTAGGCGAGGAAGTTTCCGTTCTTTGCTTTACAGATGGTAAGACCATCGTGCCTATGGTTCCTTCCCAGGATCACAAGCGTGTTTATGATCACGACAAGGGACCTAATACCGGCGGTATGGGTGCCTATGCTCCAGCTCCTGTTGGTACTCCAGAGCTTTTGGCTCAGGTTCAAAAGGAAGTTCTGGATCCTACTATCAAGGCTATGGAGCAGGAAGGACGTCTGTACAAGGGCTGTCTTTATGCAGGCTTGATGGTTACTGAGGCTGGCCCTCGCGTAGTAGAGTTCAATGCTCGCTTCGGTGATCCAGAGACTCAGGTTGTTCTGCCTCTACTGGAAAGCGATTTGGTAGATGTTATGCTGGCATGTATTGATGGCAAGCTGGCCGAAACTGAGGTAAAGTGGAGCGACGGTGCAGCGGTATGTATTGTTATGGCTGCTGGCGGTTATCCAAAGTCCTACAACAAGGGCGATGAAATTGTAGGTATTGATGCCTCCGAGGCTGATGGCTGTACTGTATTCCACGCAGGCACCAGTGCCAAGGATGGCCGTATCTATACCAATGGAGGCCGCGTGCTGGGTGTAGTAGCCAAGGCTGATGGAATCAAGGAGGCTGTTGACAAGGCTTATGCTGGTGTTGACAAGATTTCCTTTAAGGATGCTCATTTCCGTCATGATATTGCTCATTGGGCATTGGAAAGACTGAATAAGTAAATATTGTTGTATGTAGCGGTGCATATTTTTAGCGGATTGCTGAATATGCACCGTTTTATTGTCTAATATTTGAACATTATATTGACAAAATTGGACATATGTTATATTATTGAACTGATTAAATTTACTTAAGTGAAATTTTTCATGTTTGAATGGGTTGTTTGTTAATTATTATTTGATTGTAAAAAACAATTTACACAAGGGAAGATGAAAAAGAGAGGGGCTTGGGAAATGGCAAGAAGAAAAACTTATGCCAGCGAGGATGGCAATATTCAGAAGCTGGTGGGAAATCATGACCATGCATCAGCTGTAAGAGCAAGGATTATCAATAGCGCAAAGTGTCTGTTGGCGGAGGAAGGATATAGCAAGACTACTATTCGTAAGATTGTGGAGCATTCCGGCATTCTAACTGGCAGTATTTACTATTTCTTCAAAAACAAGGAAGATATTTTCCACGCCATTTTGTTAGAGCTGATGCGGGATTGTATTCGCCGTATCAATTTGAGATTCCAAAATGAATCGCCTCTATTTATTTATGCTGCAGTTTGTCAGGTAGAGTTGAAGGTACTGGCGGATAATCAGATAGTACGGGATAGTTATAAGAAGGGTTACGATTCTATTATTATCTTTGAGGGTATGATTGCCCAGTTCCATGAGATGGCTAGAAACCTCTTTAACGGCACCAAATACGAAAGAAGTGACGAGGAATATTACGAAAACACCCTGATGATTAAGGGTGCTATGCATGCTTGTTTAACAGAAATGTCCTTCCGTCGGCCTATTTCCTTGCCAAGATCCAGAGAACGGCTAATTCGTATGGCCTGTGAGATGTTTGGCACCAAGAAGGAAGCCACAGAGATTGTCAGCAAAATTCGCGAATATGGCAGTATCTGGGAGGATATCGGGGTGGAATTGGTAGAGAAGCCTATCTCTTCCGTGCCAGGTGAATATGAGTTTTAAAAGTTAATAAACTAAAAAAGACTTCTAGGAAACGATGGTTCTAGAAGTCTTTTTATTACATTAAATGACTATGTTCGTTGATATCTTCAATAACGTGGCGAATTACCACCATAAAAGGAACGGCCAAAAACATACCAGCAGCTCCCAGCAGCTCCCCGCCTAAAATGATGGAGAGAATAATGGCCACAGGATGTAGATTCAGGGAGCGGCCTACAATGGCTGGATAGACAACATTATGGTTTATCTGAGTCATAACCAGGTAAAAGATAGCTGTCTGAATGGCCAATTCAGGATCAGAAATAGCGGTCATAAGGATACCGAAGCAGGAGGCCACAGTAGGGCCCAGCACCGGCACAAACTCACTAATGGCAGAAGCCACAGCAAATACAGAGGCAAAGGGCAGATCCATAATGGTGAAATAGCCATAAACAATAAAGCCGGTGAGAACGCAGATGGCCAGTTGACTACGGACATATAGCCGCAGGGACAACAGAATTCTATCCATCAGCAGAGAAATCCGCTTTACATCCTTGCCTGGGAAAAGTCCAGCCACAAATTTTTTGATTTTATCTCCATCCATAAGCATATAGAAAGATAGAAAGATAATAATGATAAAATCAATAAATTTGTTGAAAACAGAAAAGGCAATTAGCAGGGAAGAACGGATAGCATCTGTGACAAAATTAGATGCCTCCGCCCAGGCTTCATCCAATCCGGTTTTGAAAATACCGCTTTCCGTCCAGCCATGCATATTTTGAATATTGCTGGCCAGCCGTGGCAGTTCATCGGTAAATTCCGACAGGGTAGGAATAAAGGTGCTGGAAACAATGGCTACAAGTCCCAGTAGCAATCCCAAGAAACCAGCTAAGCCAAGGAAGGCGGCTAGCCCCCGGGGCAGTTTCAGAGCCATTTTGTCTACCAAATCCAGAAGTAACAGTGTCAAAAGCACAGATAGGAAAAAGACAAAGGCGAAAGATGGCATATACCAGAAAGCTGCCAGCAGGCAGATAATGGCAACACCCACAATTATAGATGTTTTATGGCGATTCCACATATGTATATCAACTCACTTTTATTTTTGCATATTCAGGGTAGAGCATTCCAACTTTCCAAGGAAATTATTTCCGCAGCTTGTTGAAGCGGTCGGCCAGCTCTTGAGCAGATAAATCTCCCTCTGCCGGAGTCATAATAGCCTGATCCTCAACATATACTGTGCCATTTACTACATGGGCTTCAGGAATATTTCTGGTGCCTCGGTTGTAATAACGAGCCAGATTGCCGGCTACAAAATAAGAACGCTCAGCACCGCTCATGGAACTAATAGAAGCAGGAGTTACAAACTCCTTACCATGAATTTTAACCACTCCATCTGCTACGGTAACAACACCATTAGAGTATTCAGAGATTTTCTTAGCATAGGAATCTCGGCGCTGTTCATGGGTTGGATGGTCAGATGGACTAAACATATCACCTACAAAATTTCCCTTGTCAGAGCCATATTCCTCCATAACCTTTTGCCATACAGCAGCTGTAGCACCAATATTATAATCCGTATGAGTTATATACTCAAATGCCAGATTGTCAGCTTCCCACTCCAAAGGCTTGGAAATATGAACCTTGTCAATGTAGTTGGCCACTACACCGGCACCTAAAGCGGCACCATAGCCACCGCCAGCAGCCGCTGCTGTAGCCAGCAAATCTACAGGAATACTTTTCTGATAGCCCTTCAGTACATGATTCTTCTGACCGTGGCCCATTTCATGGCCTAGTACTACGGCAATTTCATCATCAGTGGTCAGCAGAGAAAAAATACCTGTGTTAATGGTCATATTGTGTCCCAGAGAGCAGGCTGCATTAAAGCTGGTATCTGGATTAATATAGTAATTATAAGGCATATCATTGATAGATGGATCTACTTGTGCAATGGCTTGGGAAAGATTGGCCATAATCCGGTCTACCCGCTGGTTCAACACAGGATCTGTATTAACACCTTGCTGCTCCTTCATGGACTGAAAGAGAGCCTGACGGCCTTCCTCAGTATTGTTCATAGCTTTTAGCTGTTCATTCTGGGCAGTCATTTGAATGCCGGCAATAATAACAGAGCTTAATACACTGGCATCTGCTTGGGAGGGCAGTACAGTAGTTATAGGCATACCTACAGCCATACAGGTGATTATCAGCTTGGCTAGATTCTTTTTCATGTTCAACATACTAAAACCTCCATAAGATTCTATTCCATAGGCTTGATACTCTTATATTAATATATGCTGAACGATTAGGCAAATTAAAATACCATTAGAATGTTCTTTTGAGTAGTATTGCCTAGGATTTATGAAAATATGCAGGTAATTTTACAGGGAAGCTAGACTTTGAAAAGCAAGATTGCTATATTTATTAAATTTGGTTATAATATTTGATATATATCAAAAAAATAAAAATGTATGGCGAAAGGAGCTTGCAATATGGATAAGCTTTTGAATAAATATGCAGAGTTGGTGGTAAAGACAGGTGTAAACCTCCAGCCACAGCAGCTATTGGTAATAAATTCCCCTATTGAATGCAGTGATTTTGCCCGTCGGGTGGCAGAGGCTGCCTTTGAGGCTGGAGCTAAAGATGTAAAGGTAATCTGGTCAGATGAACGATTGGCACGGATTCGTCTGGATAAAGCAGAGGCAGAGGTTTTTGACGAATTTCCTGCCTGGCGCCGGGATATGTTTATGGATTTCAAGGCTAAGGGAGCAGCAGTAATTTCCATTCACGCTTCTGATCCTACTATTTTTCAGAATGTAGATACAGACAAGCTGACCAGAAGTCAGCGGGCTGCCGGGGTGGCACTTTTGGAATATCGTCAGGCCATGATGAATAATGAGCTGAGATGGTGTGTGGTATCCATTCCTACAGAAAGCTGGGCTGCCAAGGTATTTGCCCAGGAGGATGGCAAAACAGCTGTGGCCAAGCTGTGGCAGGAGATTTTTGCTACTGTACGCATTGATGAGGAGCATAATCCAGTGGAGGCTTGGCAGCATCACATTGCTTTTCTGCAGCGGGCCTGCAAATTTATGAATGAACAGAAATTTACTGCTTTGAAATACAGCAATAGCTTAGGCACCAAGCTGACTGTAGGCTTGCCAGAGGGACATATCTGGGCTGGTGGTGCCGAAATTGCTGGTGATGGGGTAGAATTCGTGGCCAATATGCCAACGGAGGAAATCTATACCCTGCCAGATAGGAATAGGGTAGATGGGGTGGTTTATGCCTCCAAGCCTTTGAACTATAATGGTAATTTAATAGAGGGTATCTGTCTGGAGCTGAAGAAGGGCAAGGTTGTTAAGGCTTCTGCCACCAAGGGCCAGGAGGTGTTGGAGCAGTTGCTGGCTATGGATGAAGGGGCCAGCCATTTGGGAGAGGCGGCCTTGGTTCCTTATAATTCTCCTATTTCCAACAGTGGGATTCTTTTCTACAACACCCTTTTTGATGAAAATGCGGCCTGCCATCTGGCCTTGGGCAAGGCTTATCCTACCTGTATTCAGGGAGGAGAAAAAATGAATAGCGTGGAGCTGGCTAAGCATGGCGTAAATGATTCCCTGATACATGAGGATTTTATGATTGGCACCAAGGATATGGAGATAGATGGTGTTAAGGCTGATGGCACTCTGGTTCCAGTTTTCCGTCAGGGAAATTTTGTTAGCTTTGACTAATTAAGATTTGGAGATGTGTGATTTGCTAAAGGGATATTTTGAATTAAAGGTGTTTAAGGCGGCCTGGCCCATTATTTTTGGCTACATTCCTCTGGGCATGGCCTGTGGGATATTAGCCCAAAAGGTGGGCTTTGACTGGTTCCAGATGCTGATGATGGCGGTTTTCCTTTTTGCTGGCAGTGGTCAGTTTATTGCCTTGGCCATGATTGGCAGCGGCAGTACCATTATGCCAGTAGTGCTGACTGTATGTATTGTAAATCTGCGGCATCTTTTATATGCTTTGATTCTCAATCAGTATTTGTCCAAGGAAAGCCGTCTTTACAAAGCTCTATTCGCTCAGGAGATTGTGGATGAAAGCTTTGCGGTGAATCAAAATCAATTTACACTTGATACAGAATGGAATGGCAAAAATGCTCTGGGAGTAAATATTATTGGTCATAGCTCATGGATATTGGCTAATCTGGCAGGACTTTACCTAGGTAATAGCATTTACATTGATACGGCTTTGGTAAGCTATGCTCTGATTGCTATGTTTATCGGTTTATGGTCCTTTCATTTTCTCAATGCCCGCTTGGTGCTGACAGGTATTCTGGGTGGTCTTTTGGCTCTGCTTTTGTCCTACTGGCTAACCAATATGCTGAATGTAGTAGTGGCTACGGTGATAGCAGCAGCTTTGGCAGCCTTTTATGAAACGCGGATGGGGAGATGAGGATAATGAGCTATAGTGATACTTTGCTGTGTATTTTTGGATTGTTTGTTGTTTCTTATATCCCTAGAATCCTGCCCTTTGCTCTGCTGGGGAACCGGGAGCTGCCTAGGGGCTTTCGGCTGTGGCTTCAATATGTGCCTACAGCGGTTTTTGGTGCTTTGATTTTTACTTCTATTTTTGGCACAGGCGTAGATGGTTTTCGCTTCAGCTGGGAGAACAAGGAGTTGCTGGCTTCTATCATAGTATTGCCAGTAGCAGCGGCTACTCGTTCCTTGCCTTATAGCATTATCAGTGGTTTGCTAGCTTATGGAGCTGCACAATATATGCTGGGATAAAATTTTGTTAAGAGGTAAAATAAATGAAGCTTAATTCTAAAATATTGGTTGGCTTGGTTCTACTTATGTGGCTGGTTAGTGAATTTGGCCCAGAGGAAGCCTCTGGCGCTGCCAGTATCTGCGGCATTGGTGTGGCAGTAATTGCTCTGGTACGGCTTTTGCAGGAGCAGAAGAAAAATAAATAACCATTAGAGAACGAAATATAGTATAATAAAAAGGTATGTAATTTGTAATCCTATAGAAACAGGTGGTGTAGCTAAATGTTGGTGGAATCAGGTTCCATTGTGACAAATGACATTTTGTCTGATGATGTAAGATGTATGGTGATTCAGGTGCCATCTATTGCTGCTGAGGCTGAGCCTGGGCAGTTTGTTATGGTAAAAAATGAAAATGGCGGTACTTTTCTGCGGCGGCCTTTTGGTATAGCTGATGTGGATAGAGAACAGGGCCGTATTCTGCTGATTTATCGTGTGGCCGGCAAGGGGACTCAGGAACTGGCCGGCTTGGAGCCTACTATGGAGCTTAGCGTAGAGGGGCCTCTAGGCGGTGGTTTCCGCTTTGAGTCAGATGGCTTGGAGGCAGGGGGACGCACCCTGTTGATTGGCGGTGGTGTAGGTGTAGCCCCTATGATTTATACGGCTCGTCGTTTGGCTGAACTTGAGCCTGCCAACAAGCCTGTTTTCCTGCTGGGCATTCGCAATGAGGGAGAACTTTTCTGGCAGGATTATCTGAAGGATTTTACAGAGAAAATCGTCGTAACCACCAATGATGGCTCTGCTGGTATCAAGGGATTTGCCATTGATGCTATGCCGGAAATCCTCAGTCGTTACGATATTCATCATATCAAAATCTGCGGCCCTACCATTATGATGGAGGGATTGGCCAAGCTGGCTATGGAGCAGGGCATTGAATGCCAGGTTTCCTTGGAAAAGCGCATGGCTTGCGGTATTGGCGTCTGCTTGGGTTGTACCTTTGAGGGAATGATTAGTGGCAAGAGATGGAAGATTTGCCATGATGGTCCTGTGTTCCCCGCTGAGGAGGTATTTGCAAGATGAAGATGAATATGAATAGACTGGCAACGGATTTTGCTGGTATCAAAATGAAAACCCCAGTAATGGGAGCCTCCGGTACTTTTGGCTTTGGTATTGAATACAAGGATTTTTTGGATTTGAATCAGGTGGGAGCTATTATCAGTAAGGGTTTGACTCCTGTACCTCGAGCTGGCAACAAGGGGGTACGGATTGCCGAAACTCCAGCTGGTATGCTGAACTGCATCGGCTTGGAAAATCCTGGTATTGACAAGTTCCTGACGGATATTTTGCCTCAGGTGTGGAAGGAAGCCTCTGAGACAGCTTTTATTGCCAATTTCTCTGCTGGTACAGTGGAGGATTATGGCATGATGGCAGCCAAATTGGATGTAGACGGAGTAGATGGTGTAGAGGTAAATATTTCCTGCCCTAATGTAAAAGAGGGCGGTATTGTTTTTGGTACTGATCCCAAAGCAGCCGCAGCCGTTACTGAGGCTGTAAAGAAGAACACCTCCAAGCCAGTGATTGTAAAGCTGTCTCCTAATGTAACGGATATTACCGTCATGGCCAAGGCTGTTGAGGAGGCAGGAGCAGATGCTATTGCTCTCATTAATACACTGACAGGCATGGTGATTGATACCCGTAGCTGGAAGCCACTGCTGGGAAATATTACTGGTGGTATGTCCGGCCCAGCCCTGCGGCCTATTGCGGTTCGTATGGTATGGCAGGCAGCCCAGGCGGTACGGATTCCAATTCTGGGCTTAGGCGGCATTACCTGCGGTCAGGATGCCATTGAGTTCCTGTTGGCTGGTGCCAGTGCTGTAGCTGTAGGAGCAGAGAATTTTGTTCATCCAGATGCAGTAGTACAGGTAGCAGCAGATATTGATGCCTATTTGGAGGCAAGAGGCTTGAACCATGTATCTGAGCTGGTAGGCAAGGTACAGATTGGATAAATAATAGCATAGGCATAGACTTTGTGAGAATATACTGATTATTTTTAGGAGGAAAATAAATTTTGGCTGATTTAAAAGAAGAAATCCGGAAGCGGCGGACCTTTGCGATTATTTCCCATCCGGATGCCGGTAAAACCACATTGACAGAGAAGCTGCTGCTTTACGGCGGTGCTATTCATCTGGCTGGCTCTATCAAATCCCGCAAGACTCAGCATCATGCTGTATCTGACTGGATGGAGATTGAGAAGCAGCGTGGTATTTCCGTTACTTCATCTGTATTGCAGTTTAACTATAATGGTTATTGCATTAATATATTGGACACCCCAGGCCATCAGGACTTTTCTGAGGATACCTATAGAACCTTGATGGCGGTGGATAGTGCGGTCATGATTATTGATGTGGCCAAGGGCGTTGAGGCTCAGACCAAGAAGCTGTTTAAGGTCTGCAAGCAGAGAGGGATTCCTATCTTTACCTTTGTTAACAAGCTGGATCGCTACGGCAAGGCTCCTTTGGATTTGATGGATGAGCTGGAAAATGTGCTGGGTATCCGTTCTTATCCTATGAATTGGCCTATTGGTACAGATGGCAATTATTTTGGCGTTTATGACCGTCAGAAGAAGCAGATAGAGCTTTTTGACGATGATACATCTCATGGACAGAATGCCAGAGCCTCTGTAACAGGCTCTTTGGAGGATGAAGAATTTGCTGCCATGTTAGGAGCAGAGGCTCATCAGACTCTTGTGGATGATATAGATCTTCTGGATACAGCTGGTGAGGAGTTTGATTTGGACAAGGTAGCTCGCGGTGAGCTGACACCTATGTTCTTTGGATCTGCTATGACAAACTTTGGTGTGCAGAATTTCTTGGAGGAATATCTCAAGCTGGCGCCAGAGCCAGTAGGCCGAAATTCCAGTGCTGGTCTGATTGCTCCAGATGATGAAAAATTCTCCGCCTTTGTGTTTAAGATTCAGGCCAATATGAATCCTGCGCATCGTGATAGATTGGCCTTTATCCGTATTTGTTCCGGCAAATTTGAGCGTGGGATGAATGTTTATCACAATCGCAGTGGCAAGCCTATTAAGCTGGCTCAGCCACAGCAGTTCCTGGCTCAGGATAGACAGATTGTGGATGAAGCTTACCCAGGAGATATTGTGGGATTGTTTGATCCGGGAATCTTCGGTATTGGAGATACCCTTTGCGATCCATCCCACAAGTTTAGCTACGAGGATTTCCCTGTGTTCCCACCAGAGAAATTTGCTAGAGTACAGGCCAAGGACACCATGAAGCGGAAGCAGTTTGTCAAGGGTGTAGAGCAGCTGACTCAGGAGGGCGCTATTCAGTTATTCCAGCAGGCAGGTGCCGGCACTGAATCCTACATTGTAGGCACAGTAGGTACTTTGCAGTTTGAGGTGCTGGAATATCGCCTAAAGAACGAATATGGTGTAGATATCGTTATGAATATGCAGCCATATGAGGTAGCAAGATGGATGACCTATGCAGATGGCCGAGAGGTAACTCCAGCCAGTCTCCGCGGTGCAGATCGCGGCATGTTCGTCTACGACCGCCGCAACAACCCAGTATTGTTGGTAAATAACGAATGGGCCTTAGGCTGGATAACCGATAACAATCCAGACTTGGAGCTCCATGTAGTACCTGTGGACAAGGTAGAAGCGTAAAATTACATATCGTAAATTAATCCCTGCTAGTTGCAAATCCTACAGCTGGCAGGGATTTTATGATATACTTATAAAGATAGTTGTTAATTTTAGTAGATAAAGAAAGAGGTACTTATATGCTAGAGACACTTAACACCGTCATTGTTTCGATGGATATATTTGGCATTGTAATTGATGTGGTCATTTTAGGCTGGTTCTATTACACTTATCGCAAAAATCCAGGAGCTGTCATGGGAAAATACACAAAGATATTGATTGGAGCCATATTGCTTTCCTTGGCTAATAAAATACTTTTAGGCAATCTCATGTTCATTTCCTTTGTGGAGATAGGATTGGTTGTCTATGCACTGTATATGATGACCAAGGAAAGACGGAGATATTATTGAGGTCCCGTCGCTGTAAGGGGAGCTTGTCTGCATTTTATGTCACTGAAAAACTAAGGGGGCAGAATACATGGAACTTCGTGTTTTGAAATACTTCCTCATGGTTGCGCGGGAAGAAAATATCACAAAGGCTGCGGCGCTCCTGCACGTTACACAGCCTACGCTCTCTCGTCAGCTCATGCAGCTGGAGGAAGAACTTGGGGTAAAATTATTTCATAGAAGCAGACATAGCATTATACTAACAGAAGATGGAATGCTGCTGAAGCGTCGGGCGCAGGAACTGGTATCTTTATCGGATAAAACGATTCAGGAACTTTCGCACAAGGATTATATGCTGTCGGGAGAAATCTCCATAGGCTGTGGAGAAACAAAAAGTATGTCTTTTCTTTCCAATCATATCAGAGATTTCAGGCAGTTGCACCCCCTTGTTCAGTTTAATATTCACAGCGCAATTGCAGATGATATTAAGGAGCGCATCGAGCGGGGCATTTTAGATATAGGGCTTTTAACGGAACCTGTGGATATTGGGAAATATGAGTTTGTCCGTATGCCACAGAAAGAGCGATGGGGAATCTTAACCCGCCGGGATTCTGCCCTGGCAGAAAAGGATTCTATCTGCCCAGAAGATTTGATGGGGATTCCTCTCTTAATGGTAAGACGCGAATTGGTGAAAAATGAACTTGCCAGTTGGTTTGGGGATTACTATGAACAGATCCAGATTGCCTCTGCATACAATCTCATTATCAATGCGGCTGCGATGGTAAAAAGCGGCGTGGGTGTTGCTTTGTGTTTTGATCTTGGTATCAATTACTATGATGATTTACGTTTTGTCCCTCTGACGCCGGTGTTGGAAACGGGTTCTGTCCTTGTCTGGAAGAAAAATCAGGCAATGAGTAAGGCAATCACGCAATTTATACAATCCATAAGAAATTCGTTTTAAACATTTCTTGTAATCAAATATAGGTATTAGACATTTCTATGTGTTCAAGATATAATGTAGGTGTTCCAAGAGGACACCTGCATTTTTTTATTTTCCGTGGAGAGGAGCACATTGATGACGATTGATGACGCAAGTGAGCGTTACAAGGTTCCCATTGAAATTCTCAAAGAATATGAGAGCTGGGGATTATGTGACGCAGTAAAAAAAGTCATGGGCGCATGGCAGTATGACGATCAGGACATTGAACGCCTGAGCATGATCATGACACTGCATGATATCGGTTTTGGCAAGGACGAAGTGGAGAATTATATGCGTTTGCTACTGGAAGGAAAGTCTACGGAAATACGGAGACTTGCTATATTGAACAAACGACGCTCCACAACGCTTGATGAAATTCATTTTAGAGAAATGCAGCTGAACCGGCTGGATTATCTCCGGCACAAAATTCAATATGGAGATGTATACGGCTTATGAGGGCGCGGTGGACGCATAACGGAAAAAGAAATCGCAGAATGGACTCATAGAAACAAATGCGACTAATGAGAAAGGAAAGAAAATCATGAAAAAGATATTCACATTAATTCTGACGTGTATAATGATGTTTGTCTTGGCTGCATGTCAAAATGCAGCGGATAGATCAGAGAAAACACAGACACCAGAGACAATCGCAAAGGAAGAGGCTACAATGACAAAGAAATCTGAAACTATGCCGGAAGAAACAACAGGTGGTACAAAAAAAGAACTGATTGTGTATTTTTCGTGGTCGGGAAATACGGAATCTGTTGCTAAGGAAATTGAAAAACAGACTGGTGCAGATGTTTTCCGTATTGTGCCGACAGAAGCATATACCGATGATTATGATACACTTCTGGATATTGCGCAGAAAGAACAGCAAAGCGGGGCCCGGCCTGCCATCTCCGGCAGCATTAAAAATTTTGATAGCTACGAGATTGTGTATCTGGGCTTCCCCAACTGGTGGGGAGATATGCCTATGATCCTATATAGCTTTTTGGATGATTACGATCTATCCGGTAAAACAATTATTCCTTTTGTTACTAGCGGAGGCAGCGGGTTTTCCAATACCATCAGCACAATCGAAAACATGGAACCAAATGCGCTGGTTCTCGACGGACTTTCTTTGCTAAACTCTCAAACGGATGCGCCCCACGATGCAGTAGCAGACTGGTTAAGCGGCCTTTGACTTTAAGAGGAGGAAACAGATTATGAATACGATTACCTTGAACAATGGCATTCAAATGCCTATGCTCGGCTTCGGTACATTTCTTATAGGAGGTGCAGAGTGTGAGGAAAGCGTTTTGACCGCGCTTCACAGCGGATACCGCATGATCGATACAGCAGAAGCGTATGGGAATGAGGAAGCGGTTGGCAATGGAATTGTAAAAAGCGGGATTCCCCGTGAGGAACTGTTTATCGTCACAAAAGTGAATTTTCGCTCTTATGAGAATACCCGTGAAACTGTGGAAGCGTCCTTGAAAAAACTGAAAACCAGCTATCTCGACCTTGTCTTGCTTCACTGGCCCTTTGGCAACTATTATGCGGCGTGGCGAGAGCTGGAAAAGCTGTATAAAGAAGAAAAATACGAGCCATCGGGGTTTCCAACTTTGCTCCAGATCGACTGATTGATTTGATAGAATTCAATGAAATCACTCCGGCAGTCAATCAGATTGAAACGCACCTGCTTTGCCAGCGTCGCACAGAACATAGCTGGATGGAAAAATATCATGTCCGACACATGGCCTATGCTCCGCTGGGACAGGGACGGAAGAATGAGATGTTTGAAAATCCCGTTCTGATGGAAATCGCAAAGGCACATGGGAAAACAGCCGCGCAGATTGCGCTGCGGTTCCTTATGCAAAGTGGTGTGGTGATTATCCCGAAATCGGTACATGAAGAACGTATAAAGGAAAATTTCGACCTGTTTGACTTTGAACTGAGCGGGGATGAAATGGATCGGATCGCAAAAATGGATGCAGCGGCTCCTATGATTGGGAATCCCGAAGATCCCGCTATGGTTGAAGCAGCTATGAAATGGTAAAAGGAAAAAAATGCACGATAGAAGCTGGCCCAGGATGCACAGAAGGAATAAGGAAGGAGAAACATATGAAATATACACAGCTTGGAAATTCGGATTTGAATGTATCCCGCATCTGTATGGGGTGCATGGGATTTGGAGAAGCAGGAAACAGGCAACATTTGTGGACAGTTGATGAAGTCCGTTCACGTGAGATTATAAAGCGCGGGCTTGAACTTGGTGTAAATTTTTTTGATACGGCCATCGCTTATCAGAGCGGAACCAGCGAGCAGTATCTTGGCCGGACGCTTCGGGATTGCGCAAAGCGGGAGGATGTGGTGATTGCGACAAAATTCCTTCCCCGCACGCAGGAAGAAATCAAAAACGGCGTAACCGGGCAGCAGCATATTGCGCGGATGATTGAAAAAAGTCTTGCGAATCTTGGTATGGACTATGTGGATCTCTATATCTACCATATGTGGGATTATGAAACGCCGCTTTATGATATTATGGAGGGCTTAAACCAAGTGGTGAAAAGTGGAAAGGCGCGTTATATCGGCATTTCCAACTGCTATGCTTACCAGCTTGCCAAGGCAAACGCATTGGCGGAAAGAGAAGGCTTTGCGAAATTTGTATCGGTGCAGGGACATTATAACTTGATTTTCCGTGAGGAAGAACGAGAAATGGCAAAACTGTGCGCCGAGGACAATATTGCCATGACGCCTTACAGCGCGCTGGCAGGCGGCAGGCTTGCGAAGCGTTTTGGCGAGACGTCAAAGCGGATGCAGGAGGACAGCTATGCAAAGCTGAAATACGATGGTACAGCCGGGCAGGATAGCATTATTATTGACAGAGTGGCAGAACTGGCAGGGCTAAGAGGCGTTTCTATGACGGAGATTTCCCTTGCATGGCTTTTGACAAAGGTAGCCTCGCCGGTGGTTGGGGCTACAAAGCTCCAACATATAGAGGGAGCGGCAAAGGCGGCGGAGCTAACTTTGTCCGCAAAGGAAATTTCCTATCTGGAAGAAGCATATGTTCCTCATAGACTGGTGGGCGTTATGGCGCAGAATACGCAGGCTTATGCAAAAGAGAGCCATGTGTGGTCTACCGGTAATCAGAAAATTTGAAGTGATGAAGCAAAATGAATCTGTATGGAACAGACCCGGAATTTATGGGATGATAAAACGAGTGACGGATGTTCTGATGACATTGGCCATGCTCTTTCTCATGGGGTATCAATTCTGGGGCGAACAGGCTCACGAATGGGTCGGTGCAGGGATATTTTTACTTTTTATCCTGCATCACGTTTTGAACCGGCAATGGTACAAGACGCTTTCTCATGGTAAATATACGCCTTTTCGTATCTTTCAGACCCTTGTGAATATATTGGTGCTTGTTTCCATGCTTGCACTAATGTACAGTAGCATTGTGATGTCACGCTATGTTTTTTCGTTCCTGTCGATTTCCGGCGGAATGTCAATTGCGAGACGGTTACATATTTTAGGCTCTTATTGGGGCTTCCTGCTGATGGCCCTGCATCTTGGTTTGCATTGGAATGTGCTTATCAATTTTGTGCTTAAGAGATTTCCGGCAAAACAGCCATCAGGAATTTACTCCCTGCTGTTTTTTCTCCTTGGCCTTGTGGTTTCCTCCTTTGGGCTGGTGGCATTGATCAAGAGGGACTTCCCTACCTATTTGCTGTTAAAGAATGAATTCGTATTTTGGGATTACAGCGAATCGATTCTAAGGTTTTACTTTGATTATGTTGCTTTGATGGGTCTTTGCATTTTTGTATCACACTACATGTCAAAATTATTCAGGAAGATTGGCAGACAAAAGTCGGGTTCAAAATAAAAAAATTAAGTAATATTTGACATACATTGATTATCTCAAAGTAACCATACCATTTATACTGTCCTCGGCAGTACAGCCTCTTCTGGGGGCCTTTAATACGGCGCTTATATCCGTAATATGATGATAGTGGCAGCGGTGGTATTTTTTCTGTGCTTGAAATCTTTTGTACCAGCATGGGGTAATCATGGTATTTGGCTGGCTTATATCTGCACCTATTTGTTTGAATCGGTAGCTTATGGTTATGGTTTAAAATATTTATTTGTAAGATTTTAAGAAAAAATCTCATTTGCTATTGACAATGATTCTGATAAATATTATCATAATGAGGTACTTTGAGATTAGTTATCAATGTATTTTGAAATCATGTATCATTATCATTGGAGGTATTGGCTATGACATTGAAAGATGGCAAGACCGGTATGACTCTCCGCGTAGACAGCATTGGAGAATCCGGCCTCAAGGAAAGACTGATGACAATGGGTATGCTGCCAGGCACCAAAATTAAGGTGTTGCGTTCCGCCCCCCTGGGAGATCCTATTGCAATTGGACTGCGTTCTTACAATTTGGCTATTCGTCGTAAGGATGCAGAGCAGATTCAGGTAACAGCAATCTAATTGGGAAGGAGATTTTAGCAAATGAGTGGAAGTTTATCCGTAGCCCTTACTGGTAATCCCAATACTGGTAAGTCTACTATTTTTAATGAGCTGACTGGTGCCCGTCAGAAGATTGGTAACTGGCCTGGCGTAACTGTTGATAAAAAGGTAGGTTATGTTCGTCATAATGACAAGGATATTATGATTGTGGACCTGCCAGGTACATATAGCGTTAATGCTCGTTCTCCAGAGGAGAGAATCGTTATCGATTACCTCATGGAAAACCACACTGATTTGGTTGTAGATGTGGTGGATTCCTCTAACATTGAGAGAAATCTCTTCCTGACCTTACAACTGTTGGAAAAGGGCATTCCTTTGATTATTGACCTGAACATGCAGGATGAGGCCAAGAAGCGGGGCATCAAGATTGATGTCAAAAAACTGGAGAATTTCTTGGGCTTCCCTGTACTACTTACAGTGGCTAGAGATGGCAGCAGCCTGAAGAATATGTTGAATGTCTTTACTTCTATTTCCATGGAAGGTTATGGCCCTAGTGAGAAGCTGCAGGCCCATATTGCCAAGGCCAAGGAGATTGAGTCCACTGTTACCGACGAAAAAGCTCGCCAGGAGCAGTTGATTGAGCTGCGTTATGCCTTTATTGATGAGATTCTTAGAGAGTCTGTTACTTTCTCCCATGTAGGTACTACCACCTCTGAAAAGATTGACCATGTACTGGCTAACGGTATTCTGGCTATTCCAGCTTTCCTGCTGATTATGTATGCTGTTTTCCAGATTACCTTTGAATGGATTGGTCAGCCTATTGCAGACTTCGTAGATGAGCTGGTCAATGACCAGTTCCTAGGCTGGGCTTCTGAGACTCTGGCAGATGCGGGGGTAGCTGATTGGATGCAGTCCCTTGTTTGCGATGGCATTATCGGTGGCGTTGGTTCCGTTATTACCTTTGTACCACTGATTTTCATTCTGTTCTTCTGCCTGAGCTTCTTGGATGGTACTGGCTATATGGCTCGTGTAGCCTTCATTATGGATCCTATTATGCGTCGCTGTGGTTTGACTGGTAAGGGTGTTATGCCTTTGATGATGGGCTTTGGCTGTGGCGTTCCTTCCATTATGGGTGCTCGTGCCTTGGATACTGAAAAGGATCGTATGTTGTCCATTATGGCTGCTCCTTTCCTGACCTGTGGTGCCAAGCTGCCAATTATGGCTCTTTTTGCAGCCATGTTCTTCCCTGATGATGCTGCTAATGTGGTATTTGCCATGTATGTAGTAGGTGTGGTTATGGCTATTGTTTCTACTAAGCTTTTGTCTCACACCACTTTCAAGGATGATAATTCCACCTTCTTGCTGGAACTGCCTCCATATCGTATGCCAGATATGAAAACCGTTCTGCTGGAAACCTGGGATAAGGGCAAGGGGTATCTGGTTAAGGCCGGTACTATTATCTTCCTGGGCTGTGTAATTCTCTGGTTCCTGTCTGCCTTTAATAGCGAGGGTATGGTTGAGGATCTGAACGACAGCTTCCTGGCCTCCATTGGTTCTGTGATTGGTTCCCTCTTTGTTTTCCAGGGTTTTGGCAACTGGGAGGCTGGTGCAGCCGTACTTTCCGGTGTTCTGGCCAAGGAGTCTGTAGTATCTACCATTGGTATTCTCTATGGTATGCCTGATATTTCTGCTGAAGCAGAGGATGCAGTGGAGACTGCTGAGGCTATGCTGGGGACTGGTATGGGCAGTGCCTTTACACCATTGTCCGCCATTGCCTTTATGGTATTCTCCCAGTTGTATACCCCATGTGTAACTGCCTTGGGTACTATCAAGAAAGAGGCTGGTGGCTTCAAGTGGATGGTATTTGCTGCGGTTTATATGTTTGTGCTGGCTTGGGTTGTTTCCCTACTGGTATATCAGATTGGCAGCCTGTTAGGATTCTAAAATAATTAAGCTAGCATACTATTACAGGTGGTGCCTAGCTAAGTTATCTGATACAATGATAAGGATAGGAGGTCTATATAATGAATGCTCAGACTTTGGTTTTGTTAGTGATTATAGCTGCTTTGCTGGCTTTTGCTCTTCGTCATGTGTATTACAATTTCGTAGAGGGAAAGCATGATTGCTGTGGCTGTGATGCCTGCAGTGGACATCATGACAAGGAAAAAAATACTGGGGCGGAAGAAGGCTCCTGTCCGTATTGCAGTGGTCACAAATAATTTAATCTAATAAATGGGGACTGTTTTCCTGGTGATTTCCTAATGCTAATATTCGAATCGAATTTGCATTAGGAAAAGCTAGAGAGACAGTCCTTTTCTATTGTCTGGAAATAGGCAAATTACCCTTGAAAATGGCATGGTTTTAGGCTATTATAGGTAATAGGAATAGCTGAAGGGTTATTAATGCATATCAGCAATAAATGTATAGTATGGTGACGGTAATGAGAGAAAAAAAGTCATTAAAAAGTCTGGATAAATTAGTATCCAGCTTGGAATTTTTGAATTTCGAGCAAGGTAAAAAGCGCTGTATGAATGACGAGGAGTTTTATCTTGAGCTTGTAAAAGAGTTTGCAGAGGAAAGCAAGCTGAAAACCTTGCAAGAGAACTATCAACGGCAGGACTGGCCTCAATATAGGATGAATGTGCATACTATTAAGAGTTCAGCGGCCTATATAGGGGCAGAGGAGCTTTCTCAGCAGGCTAGGCTTTTGGAAAATGCTGCCAAGGAGGGCAATCAGGCATATCTTGTGGCTAAACATATTGAATTTACTCAATATTGCCAAAAGGTATTGCAAGGAATTAAGGACTTTCTTGCTGAAATAGAGTCGGCAGGAGCATAAATTTAAAGCAGGGTTGGCGATATACATGGAAGAAAAGAAAATTTTGGTCGTGGATGATAGTGCCATAAATCTCAAACTGGCAGGGAAAATCATAAAATCTCAGGAGGGATGGAAACCCATATTGGTACCATCTGGTCAGCGGGCTTTGAAGTATTTGGAGGAAAATCAGGCAAATTTGATTCTTTTGGATGTGATGATGCCGGAAATGGATGGCTTCCAGCTGTTACAAATACTGCAGGGGGATGAAAGGCTGGCTAAGATTCCTGTGGTAATGCTGACAGGAGATGAGGATGCAGAAACCAAGGAACAAGGCCGACAGGCAGGCATAAAAGCCATGCTCCACAAGCCTTTTGATATATCCCATCTGTTGGATACCATAACGAAGTATATAGACTGAGGAAGAGGTCATGGATGATAATATACGGGAAGAAATTCGCCAACTAAACCTGGAATTAAAAAAGGCCCATCGGGAGGTAAAGCGTCTCCATCGTGAGAATAATATCCTTTCTACCATGAACGAGCAGTCTAATAGATTCCGGGAGTTTAGTGAGGCCAAAAAAGGACGTCAGGAATACTATACACGAATGTTTGTGGAGAATTCTCCTAATATTTCCATTATGCTGGATAATCAGCTCAAGACACTTCTGGCTACAGAGAGATATTATCAGGTAGGTCAGTACACCACAGAGGAAATTAATAACGGATTGCCGATTGCTACCGTCTTTCATGGTGTCATGGAATATTCTGAGTGCAAGCATTTGGAGTCCGTGTGTCAGATAGCTTTGACAGAACAGCGGGAGATTCACTACATTGAGAAATTGCATGTGGGCAGGCAGGAATTGGTCTATGATGTCTATATTCACCCAGTAAAAGGCATAGAGGAAGGTGAAAACTGTCTCATGCTGATTATGGTGAATATTACAGATATCATTTCTGCCAAGGAAAAAGCTGAAACTGCTGATAAAGCAAAAAGCAGCTTTTTGGCCAATATGTCTCATGAAATAAGAACCCCTATGAATGCCATTCATGGCATGGCAGAGTTTATTATTCGAGATACTACAGATATATTTGCCAGGGAAAATGCCATTCTCATAAAGAATGCGTCTACCTCTCTTTTGACTATTATTAATGATATTTTGGATTTCTCCAAAATAGAGGCAGGCAAAATGGAATTGATAAATTCATCCTTCCAATTGGCTTCTCTTTTGGTAGATGTAGCTGCTATTATTCGCATTAAGCTAAAGGATAGCAAAGTCTCTTTTGTGTTACAGATTGATCCTGAAATGCCTCGTGGCCTGATTGGGGATGAAATCCGCATCAAGCAGATAATGGTAAATCTTTTGAATAATGCGGTGAAATTTACCCAGGAGGGTACTATTACACTTCGCATGGGCTGCAGAAGGCTTGGGGATGACAATACGGTAAAGATATATGGCAGTGTGGCAGATACTGGCATTGGCATAAAACCCCAGGATTTGGACAAGCTGTTTTCCAGCTTTGAGCGAGTAGATACCCGAAGAAACAGGTCTATTGAGGGGACTGGCTTAGGCTTGGCCATCAGCCGTCGTCTATGTGAGTCTATGGGCGGTGCATTAGGGGTAAAAAGTGTTTATGGCCAGGGCAGCGTATTTAGCTGGACTATGGTGAATCAGGTAGATGATTGGACTCCTATTGGTACCATAGGTAAGGGGGATATCCAAAATCAGGAAAAGCTTTTCCAATATACCTTTATTGCGGAAAAGGCCAAGGTGTTGGTGGTTGACGATAACAAGGTAAATCTCAAGGTGGCAGAGGGAATGCTGTCTCCTTATAGAATCCAGGTAGTAACTGCAGAAAGTGGTTATGAGGCTTTGGAACTGCTAAAACAGCAGCATTTTGACATTGTCTTTATGGACCATATGATGCCTATTATGGACGGGGTGGAAACCTTGCAAAAGCTTAGATTACTGCCTAGCCATGAAAAGGACGTGGTGGTGGCTCTTACCGCCAATGCAGTGGCTGGTGTGCAGGATGAGTATCTCCAGCTAGGCTTTCAGGGATATTTATCCAAGCCGCTAGGGGATAAGGAATTGGATGAATGTCTGCGTAGTTTTCTGCCTTCGGATACCATTTATAAGCTGGATAAACCTTTTACCAGCAGAATGGATGAGGTAGATCGGGATATTCTCATGCAGGTTTATACTGAGGGACACAAAAAGATTAAACTGTTTATGAATCTGCTGGAGGCAGAGGATTGGCCAAGATATACCATTGAGGTACATGGGCTCAAATCTGTAGCAGCTCATATTGGGCAAAAGCAGTTGGCGGAAATGGCCAAGGCTCATGAAAAAGCAGGGAAATCAGGAGATTATCAGTATATTTATCGAAATTTCGATAGACTTTTAGCTCAGTATGGTGCCCTGCTAACCTATATTAGTGAAAAATTTGCTGAGGAAATCTTTAAGCCAAAACAAGAACAGAATCTATTGACTATATCTCCAGAAAAGTTGTTTGAGAAAACCACTCAATTACAGGATGCATTGGGGGATTATGATCTTGATAGATTGGAAGAATTGCTACAGGAACTGCTGGGATGTCAGCTTGACAGCGCTAGACATAAGCTGTTATCTCGAATGAAAGATGCCTGCGGGGAATTTGATTATGATACTCTGGAGAAACTTATGACACAATGGCAAAATGCCAGTAAATCATAATAGAGGTGAGAATTTTGAAATCAGTAGTATTATTTACTGAAGAAATAGATGATCTGGAAAGGGCTGTGGCAGAGCTGCAAAAGCAATGCCAGGGATTTGATTTTCAGCAGCATAGTGCAGGACTGCTTTTTGCCCATCCAGATACTAATTTGGAAGAATTAATGTCTTTGCTGACGGAGGCATTTGCCATACCGATTATAGGAGTTACTGCCTCCTTTATATTTACCATGAAAGGTGTAAAAAGAGAGGGTATTTCCCTGCATTTTTTCACAGCTGATGATTGCCGCTTTGCTGTGGATAGTACAGGAGAACTGAAGCCTGAGCATGTAAAGGAGGCTATGGGCCAGGTTTATCATAACTTGGTTAATCAACTAGGTGAAAAGCCAAAGCTTTTTTTGACTTATGGCAATCCAAGCTTAGACATGGCGGGAGACGATTTTGTAGATACTCTGGATACCTTGTCTGAGGGGGTACCAGTATATGGCGCCATGGCATCAGATGATTTTGCTGTGGAGGACTGTCGTTTTATGTGCAATGGTCATGTATTTCAATATGGTGCGGCAGTTATAGCTATCAGCGGTAACATCCAACCAGTTATGTCCAGTGGTTTTCATGTGGATACGGCTATTGATTACGAAGGCATTGTCACCCGTGCTGAAGGCAATCAGGTGTTAGAGCTGGATGGTGTGCCTTTTGTGGAGGCTTTGACTAAAGCTGGCATGGTTTTTAATTTTGATAATGCTCAGGATTACCTCAATACTCCTTTCAAGATTTCCTTTGAAACTGAAGCCGGAGAAGAAATACAATGCCTGCGGCGCCTTTTTCATGTGGATAAGCAAAGAGGAACAGCCAAATTTTTGGGCAAAATACCTGTAGGAGCCAAGCTGCAGGTAGGGATTCTGGATGTAGAGGGGATTCATGACTCGGTGGCAAGTGTAGTCCGTGATTGCCTAGAAGGTATTGCAAAGAATAATCCTCAAAGCTATCATACTCTGATGGTTACCTCCTGTGCCTCCAGACTTATGAGCTATACCAATGCTATACATGATGAAAGCCTTGCCTATGTGGATATGATACCAGATGGGATGGAGATGTCAGGCTTATATGCTTATGGCGAAGCCTGTCCTATAAAAACTAAAACTAGCAGCAAGGGAAGAAATGCTTTTCACAATACCACGTTTTCCTTGCTGGTAATGTAGCAATAGGGAGTGTTTGCAATATGGATTTTAGACAATTGGAGTATTTTTGTACTCTGAGCCGCCTGAAAAATTTTACCCGCACAGCAGAAGAACTGCATGTTTCCCAGCCTTCCGTTACCAAGGCTATCAAGTCCTTGGAAACGGAGTTGAAGCTGACCTTGATAGATAGGCGGCAAAAGCATGTTACCCTTACCAATGAGGGCAAGGCATTTCTGCTTCATGCGGAACAGATCATGAAATCAGTAGAGGATACCTACAGGGATATGGAACGCTTTCAACTGGAAAAGCAGGGGACAGTGCATTTTGGTATTCCTCCTATGGTAGAGGCCTATCTATTCCCAGATCTTTTCACCAGCTTCAAGGCTATGTACCCTGATATGAATCTGGATGTGCGGGAATATGGAGATTCTACAGAGGTAATGGAAAAGGCTGATTCCGGTGAGCTGGACTTCGGTATTATCTTTTCCAGCCGAGGTGATACTAAGGATAATCAGATGCTGATAATGACAGACAATATGAGTCTTTGTGTCAGCCCTGAGCTGCCCTTAGCCCGCAAGGAAAATATCAGTTTTGATGATTTGAAGAATGAACATTTTATCATGCAGCAATCTAATACCTATCAGTATCAGCATGTATATGAGCGGTGTGTGGAAAGAGGCTATATACCGGATATTCTCCTGTGTACCACCCAGCTAAAAACTATTAAACAGCTGGTAGGTAATAGACTAGGTATCTCCGTGTTGCCAGATTTTGTTACCAACGAGGAAACCATCTTTGTCCGCCGACAGCTGACACCGCCTCTCAGGGTTAATATCTGCCTTTACTGGGGACGCAATAAACAGCTCAGCGATATGGATAAGAGATTTTTGGATTTCATCAAGCACTATGTGGCTACTGAGGAATTCAAGAGCCATTTTACAAAAAATATAGAAAAATAAAGAATGAAATGTATGACGTCGGAGTTCCGGCGTCATTTTGTTTTAAAATCCCTGCTTGACAAGGTAGTTCTTTTTTGGTATTATTTTTTAGGTTATATAAGCTCTTGATAAGGAAGGGCGTATCTACCAACTGCCGAGAACAGTTGTCTATGACCCGCTGGGTTGTAGTACACTTTTTAGGCGGTTTTTTTGTGTGTAAATTTAAATTACCCCTTTGCCACAAGTTTTGTAGTGTACATTTTAGTTGTAGGATAAGGAGTGTTGACATGAAATACGATGTTATTATTATTGGTGCAGGCCCTGGTGGTATTTTTTCTGCTTATGAACTGATTAAGGGAAATAAGGATATTAAGGTGGCTGTATTTGAGGCTGGCCGTCCCTTGGAGCAAAGAAAATGTCCTATTGACGGCAAAAAAATCAAAAGCTGTATCAATTGTCCATCCTGCGCTATTATGAATGGCTTCGGGGGAGCAGGCGCTTTTTCTGATGGTAAATACAATATTACCAATGATTTTGGCGGTACTCTTTATGAGCATATTGGCAAGGAGGCTGCTCTGGAGCTGATGTATTATGTGGATGAAATCAATGTCAGCCACGGTGGCCAGGGCACTAAAATGTATTCTACCACTGGTACCAGCCTGAAAAAAACCTGTATGCAGAACAAGCTGAAGCTGCTGGATGCTTCTGTACGCCATCTGGGTACAGATAAAAACTATATTGTCTTGGAAAATATCTACAATGAACTGCGGGAGAGAGTGGATTTCTTCTTTATGACTCCTGTGGAAAAGCTGGAGACTTTGGCTAATGGTTATCGGGTAATTACTGCCAAGGACAGCTATGAATGTGATAAATGTATTGTTTCTGTAGGCCGCAGCGGCAGTAAGTGGATGGAAAAAATCTGTCAGGAGCTGGAAATTCCTACCATGTCCAACCGTGTGGATTTAGGGGTAAGAGTGGAGCTGCCGGCAGAGGTATTTTCCCATCTTACCGACGAGCTCTATGAAAGCAAGATTGTTTACAGAACTGAAAAATTTGAGGATAAGGTGCGTACCTTCTGCATGAATCCTTATGGCAGCGTGGTAAGCGAGAATACCAACGGCATTATTACCGTAAATGGCCATAGCTATGAGGATAAGGCTCTCCAGACAGGCAATACTAATTTTGCCCTGCTGGTATCCAAGCATTTCTCTGAGCCTTTCAAGGATAGTAACGGCTACGGTGAAAGCATAGCTCGCCTTTCCAATATGCTAGGCGGCGGTGTGCTGGTACAACGCTTTGGTGATTTGGTGCGTGGTCGCCGCAGTACCCAGAAGCGCATGGATGAAGGCTTTGTTACTCCAACTCTGGCAGCCGCACCTGGTGATTTGAGCTTGGTATTGCCGAAGCGTATTCTGGATGGTATTATTGAGATGATCTATGCTCTGGATAAGATTGCTCCAGGCACAGCCAATGATGATACTTTGCTTTATGGTGTAGAAGTAAAATTCTACAATATGGAAGTAGAGCTAGATGATAATCTTGAATGTCGTTACAAAGGACTGTACATTATTGGTGATGGCAGTGGTGTAACCCATTCTCTCTCTCATGCTTCTGCCAGTGGTGTCTTTGTGGCCAGAAAGATTCTTGCGGATATGTAAGTAAAATAAAATAGCCCTTTCTGACTTTTCCTGAATTATGTAGGGAGGAAAGCCGGAGAGGGCTATTTCTATCTAAGCCAAGCTACTAAAAAGAGCATCGACAATTTGATGAATATCAGTGGAGGCAATAGAGGAATAATTTACCACAAAGGTATGCTCCGGAGCGGCCTGACGGTTTTGATAATAATGCTGTAACGGTTGCAGCATCAATCCCTTTTGCCGCAATCTGGCCTGTAAATCCCTATCTGATAGACTAGTATCGATTTGCAAGAGAAAATACAAGCCAGAGGATTGCTGGAGAATTTTAATCCGCTCATGGTCAGGGTGGCTGGTTAAAGCCTTTAGGAGCTGTTGACGAAGTTTTTTATAATTGTTCCGCATACGGTTAATATGCCGCTCGAAATACCCCTGATTAATAAACTCTGCCAAAGTATATTGCTCAAAGGTGGATACAGTACAGCTAAGGTAGTTTAATTTGCTGTTAAATTCTTCCATTAAGGGCTTGGGCAGTACCATATAGCTGATACGAATGGTAGAGGCCAGACTCTTGGAGAAGGTATTCATATAAATAACCTTGTTGCTCATATCTATGCTGAATAGGGAGGGTATAGGCCGACCTACCAAACGGAACTCTGTATCATAATCATCCTCAATAATATATCTAGGGCCAGCTGCCGCCCAGCCTAGCAGCTCATAGCGGCGGCTAATGGGGGTAATAATACCTGTAGGAAAATGATGGGAAGGGCTGATATGAATAACATCACAGCTTACAGTGTTCAAGGCTGTTACAGACATACCCTGCTGGTCAATAGGCAGGGCAATACAGCAAGCACCGTTATCCCGATAAATGCGCCGCAGCTTTTGATACCCCGGATCCTCCACGCAATAAATCTTGTCCCGGCCAATAAGCTTAATCAACAGCTCATAAAGATATTCTGTACCGGCGCCAATAACAATCTGCTCTGGGGAAATATCCATACCTCGGAAATGGCGCAGATGATTGGCTATGGCCTGTCGCAAAGGTGCCACACCTGCTGTAGGAGACTGAGTGAGAAGAAGCTGCTGTTTTTCGCTAATGATATGTCGGAGCAAACGACTCCAGGTGCTAAAGGGAAAATTTTCCGCCAGCAGGCTGTTAGAGGACAAATCCACTCTATGAGGGGCAGGGACTGTGGTTGAATCATTCATCTCAGAATTTTTTTTGGAGTCCTGTGGTATAATGCTCCCTTCCCAGTCAGAGGAAGTATTCTTCTTTTGGTGGTTGTTATTGTTTATTTGCTGTTGGTCAAAGAAATTCATGGATTGATGATAGTTTTCCACTGGGGAAACAAAGTACCCTGATTTTAGGCGGGCATAGATATAACCCTCAGAAACCAGCTGCCCATAGGCTCCCTCTACAGTTATGGTGCTGATGCCCAGCTGGGTGGCCAGGGAACGCTTGGAGGGCAGCTTGGTGCCTGGTGTTAGATGATGCAGAAGAATTTCGTTTTTGATGTATTGATAAATCTGCATATAAATAGGCTGAGGCTTATTGGGTTCCAAATTCAAAGTCAGCATGTGGCGCCGCCTTTCTGTTATAGATTGAAATAAGCTAAAATTGTGGTAAAATAAAAGCGGCAGAAAATGCCGCTTTAGTTTACAGAGAAATTTTCTGCAATGGCTTTACCAATATCAGGAAGATTATGGCATTGAGAAGTGCCTTTAGAGCCAGTCCCGGTGTGGAGCTAAGTCCAGCCTCAATACTGTCATAAAGCACAGCGCCAAAAATAGTATAAGCAGCCACCATCCAGACAAGGCCTAAGAAAATGGCGGTAAGATTGCCACCATTAATCGCAAACCTGTTGTGATTGCTCTTGTAAAGTATGCCAAAAATCCAAGCCATAATATATTTGATAAGCAGTGTAGGCACAATCCAAAGGGCAAAGCCTCCAATCAAATCTGCCAGAGCAGAGCCAACTGCACCAGCAATAGCTCCCTGCTTACGGCCTAACAGTACCACCGCCAGCAAAACCGCTGCATCTCCTAGATGGGCATAGCCCAAGGGAATAGGAATCTTTGGCACAAAGGTCATAACAAAAACAATAGCGGTAAATAAAGCAGTAAGACATAAATCCTTAGTTGTTAATTTCATAATTGTCACTCCTGACTGTATTTTTGTTCAATATATTGAATATGGTACTTAGTATAATGCCACATTGGCTATATTGAAATAGTCAGAATAAGATAAAAATATAATATCAGATTTATAGTCAGATTGGAAGATGTTTTTGCAAAGGATGAGGAAATGGAACAGGAAAAAATATATGCCAAGCAAGTAGGATATAAGCATTTAAAGGCTTTGGGACAGTTTTTTACCCCCAAGGCTGTGGCAGAATTTATGTGTAACTGGGCTGGTAAAAATGCCAAAAATATGCTGGACCCTGCAGTTGGTAATAGCGTGTTTCTGTGCCAGATGCATAGACTTTATCCTCAATGTCAGCTAAAGGGCTATGAAATTGACCTCGGGATTCTGGATTTTTTTGGCAATCCCTCTGGCGCAGAAATGATTTTGGGAGATTATCTGACTCTGGATTGGCAGGAAAAATACCAGGCCATTGTGGGGAACCCTCCCTATAATAAATTCCAGGCTGTAGACAATCGTCTGAATATATTTAACAAAGTTTATGCCGAAACCGGTATTCATTACAGTGGCAATAGCAATCTTTATGCCCTTTTTTTAATAAAAAGCATCTATCAGCTGGCACCACAGGGAAGGCTGGCCTATATTATTCCCAGTGAATTTCTCAATTCCGCCTACGGCACTCAGCTAAAGAAATTGCTGTTAAGGCAGGGATTATTGCGGTGCATTATCAATTTCCGTCATAATGAGGAAGTATTTCCTGGGGCCAATACTACCTGTTGTATTATTTTCCTGCAACAGGAGAACAAAAAATATGTGGATTTTTATAATCTATCCTCCATAGAGGAGCTGGCTCAATTAGATGTGGATAAAGGCTTAGGACCACATGGTATCAGGGTGGCCTATAACAATCTAAAGCCAGAGGAAAAATGGCGTCCTTATCTTCATCAGGAAAGTCAGCGTCAGTTGGCTCATCTAGTGCCTATAAGAAAGTATTGCCGGGTTGGCAGGGGGATTGCCACAGGAGCCAATGATTTCTTTTGCCTCAGCCGACAGCAGGCAGAGAAGCTAAAAATAGATGAAAAGTATCTTCAGCCCTGTCTTTGTCGCAGTAGGGATGTAAAAGGTAATATTTGGCAGCTAAGGGATTGGCAGACTCTGGCAGATAAGCAGGGTAAGGCTTATATACTGAATATACAGGGTGAGCCAGATGACAGGGTACTGAAATACCTTCGACAGGGACAGGCTCAGGGACTGGATAAGCGGTATCTTCTGTCCAAAAGACAGCCCTGGTACAGTATGGAGCAAAAACCTGCGGCACCTATTTTGATTTCTTCTGCCTATCGCAAAGAATATAAGCTTTTGCGAAATTTGGCCGGAACAGCTAATCTAACAGCCTTTCATGGTATTTTTATCCGCAAGGATTATGAGGAACTAACGGATATTATCTTTTGTTATTTTCTAACAGCCACTGCCAGAGAGCTTGTTAATCGCAATCGCAAGGAGCTGGGACGAGGACTGGAGAAACTGCAGCCAGGGGACTTACAGCAGGCAGAAATGCTGGATATAGAAATCCTTGGTGAGCAAGCCAGGTCAAAAATATTGACTATTTATGACCAAATGGTGAAGCAGGAAGCTTCTCAGGTAAATCTGGTTAATGGACTGGAGGAAATTTTTTCTCCCTATTATTGTACAAATTTTGAAAAAGATGATACAATAAACAAAGACGAATAAATTAGACAAAACGGGAGCTTGCAGAGGCAGGCTGAGAGTAGGCGTAGGCCTTGACCGTACCTGATGTGGATAATGCCACCGTAGGGAACCATATTGTGTAGATATAATGGTATACCAATGGCTGTGGCTGGGTATACCATTTTTGTGTATTAGGAAAGGATGTTATGTATGGCTAAAGAGTATAAAACTCAGATGGAAGCTGCCCGCAAAGGGATTGTTACTCCGGAAATTGAAAAGGTTGCTGCCAAGGAGCATATGTCTGTAGAGGAGCTGCTGCCGCTGGTAGCTTGTGGCAAGGTTGCTATTCCTGCCAATGTTAACCACAAATGTCTGGAGCCAGAGGGTATTGGCTCCATGCTGCGCACCAAGATTAATGTAAACCTTGGTGTGTCCAGAGATTGCAAGGACTATGATGTGGAAATGGAAAAGGTTATGTCTGCTGTAAATATGGGAGCAGAGGCTATTATGGACTTGTCCAGTCATGGCAATACTCAGCCTTTCCGTCGTAAGCTTACCAGTGAATGCCCTGTAATGATTGGTACTGTACCGGTTTATGACAGTGTTATTCACTATCAGAGAGATTTGGATACCCTGACTGCCAAGGATTTTATTGATGTTATCCGCCTTCATGCTGAGGATGGTGTGGATTTTGTTACCCTACATTGTGGTATTACCCGCAAGACCATTGACCAGATTAAGAAGCACAAGAGAAAGATGAATATTGTTTCTCGGGGTGGTTCCTTGGTTTTTGCCTGGATGTCCATGACTGGCAATGAGAATCCTTTCTATGAATATTATGATGAGATTCTGGACATTTGCCGTGAATACGATGTTACCATTTCTCTTGGTGATGCCTGCCGTCCTGGCTGTCTGGCTGATGCAACTGATGTATGCCAGATTGAGGAGCTGGTACGCCTTGGTGAGCTGACTAAGAGAGCTTGGGCTAAGGATGTACAGGTTATGGTTGAGGGACCTGGTCATGTGCCTATGGATCAGATTGCGGCCAATATGAAGGTACAGGAGACTATTTGTCAGGGAGCACCTTTCTATGTGTTAGGCCCATTGGTAACAGATATTGCGCCTGGCTATGACCATATTACAGCAGCCATTGGCGGTGCTATAGCAGCTATGAATGGTGCAGCCTTCCTGTGCTATGTAACCCCAGCTGAGCATCTGGCTCTGCCAAATGTAGATGATGTAAAGCAGGGCATTATTGCCAGCAAGATTGCGGCTCACGCAGCGGATATTGCTAAGGGTGTCCGTGGTGCTAGGGATATAGACGATAAAATGGGTGATGCCCGCCGGGTATTGGATTGGGAGGCTCAGTGGGAGTGCGCTCTGGATCCTGAAACTGCCAAGGCTATCCGGGCAGATCGTTCTCCAGAGCATGAGGATACCTGCTCCATGTGTGGCAAGTTCTGTGCTGTTCGCAGTATGAACAAGGCTTTGGCTGGAGAGCATATTGATATTCTCTAATAGGTATTAGTTCTGTAAGCCCTGCTAATAAATAAACAGCTGTCTTTCTTGAAATAAGAAATTATTAATGGCTGTTATTTATTGGCAGGGTTTTGTCATGGTAAAAATTTTGTATTTGTGGTATGATAGGCAGGAACTAAAAATGTGGAGGTGCTAATATTTGAAGGCTTTAAGAAATTTTGCTTCCTCAAGAAGGTGCAAGGATTTGATTGTCATTGCTGTGGTGTTGGAGGCCTTTTTTCTGGCACTGTCGCCTTTAGTAGCGGAGGTTTCCCTGCTAATAGGCTTTTTGATTTATCTATTTCGCTGGCGAATGGATAAAAATTACCATTATAAGAAATCACCGGTATTTGGAGCTATAGCTGTATTTATGGTCTGTGGCGCAGCCTCCATACTGGTTTCTCCAGATAGTGGCTTTAGCTTTTACAATTGGTACAATCTGGCGGTAGTATACTGCATGACCTTTGTGCTGGTGACGCAGAATGTTACGACTAGGGATGAAATCAAGGTGGTGGCTTGTGCCCTTGGACTTTCTGCCTTACTGGTGGTGGCAGATGGCTTCTATCAGTTTATTTTCGGCATTGATACTGCCGATATGAAATGGGTGGATGGTGAGGCCTTTCCAGAGTTGCGAAAGCGGGTTTTTGCTACCTGGGAAAATCCTAATATTTTGGCAGCCTACTTGGATATTGTTATCTGTGTCCTGTTGGGGCTGTTTGCCAAAATGAAAAATAAGAACACCAGAATTTATCTTGCTCTGTTTATGGTGGCCTCCTTGGCCTGCCTAGCTATGACCTATGCTAGAGGAGCTTTGCTGACTATTGCGGTTATTATAGGCTGTTACGGTATTCTAAAGGATAGACGGATTCTGCTAGCCCTTATTCTAGTGGCTGGTGGTGTATTGGCTTTGGATCCAGTGCTGTTGGAGCGCATGCAGACAGCTTTTCTGGTGGCAGATACATCCTCGGAAATGCGGATTGCCATGTGGGAAAGTACGGTTCAGATGATTATGGATCATCCTTTGCTGGGGATTGGCTGGGGAGCCTATTGGATGGTATACCCTCTGTATGATACCTATATTGTTGATGGCAGTGTAACACTGGTTCATGCCCATAATATTTATTTGAATTACTGGGCAGAAATTGGCTTGATTGGCGGTACTGCTTTCCTGTGGTACTTTTTCAAAACTATGGGACTGGCTCTTTTTAATAAGCGGGTACTGCCAGATACCTTGATGGAAGGCCTGCTGCTGGGGCTGGGATTGGCGTTGGTTTCTGTAGCGCTGAATGGTGTGACAGATGATGTATTGTTTAATATTCCATCTTCTATGCTGTTATGGCTGCTATGTGGATTGGTTTATGCTATAAGGAGTCTTGGGCGGTAGTAAAATAGAAATTAGGGGAGTGATTGCCATGAAAAGATTTGTAGTATTTGTTTTAGGCTGTATATTGTTCCTAAATGGTACTTTGATGGCTGAGGCTAAGGATAATGTATCTGAAAATACATCTATGACAGAAGCTATGGCAGTTATTGCTGCTGATACTCCAGAAATTGCTATGCAAAAACCAACTGTTATTGTGATGAATGGCAGTGAAAGATATTTGCAGGAGGAATATCAGGATATTTTAACCCGCTATTTTGTAAAATGTTATTCCAAATATCGTTTTCCTATGACATATGGCCTAGAAACACAGCAGGATTTTTATCAGGCCTGCAGCAAGGTAAATGGGGCTAAAGATATACACAGCCTTAGCCAAAAGGAAATAGCAGAGGTTTTGACCAGTATGGACAAGGAACAGGCATTGTTTCTTAATGTTCATGACAGGGTATACAAGACAAGGCGCCATTGGGATTGGTGGTTTGGCTCCGAAGATACTTGGGATGCAGTAGTTTATTTAGAGGCCACCTTGGTAGATAAACAGGGTATCATCGGTCACAAAAAATATCAATACACCATTGAATCCCAGTACACCCCTGGCAAAGCACTCCAGGATGCTTATACCAGATGCATCAGACAGCTGCAGAAATCTGACATACTTAATAAGTCCGATAATTAATAATAGGGGGGGATAAAAATGAATGGTACTAAACTATGGTTAAGTAATTTGCAAAAAAATTATTTTAGCTTTGAGGGTTCTATACAGCGAAAAGAATATATTACTCGTATGATTATTCTTTTTCTACTTGGTTTATTTTGTGTCTTTATTGCTTCAGTTATAGCACTAGGCCTCGGCCTAGTGTCAAATCTAGAGTTGAATTTCTTATCCAACTATGTTCCAGATGCAACGGCTATCAATGATTATTTATTAATCAGTATTGGTACTTGGAGCGGAACTTTTTTATTTTTATTAGTTACGGCCATAACAATTATCTTACAACCCTTAGTATTTATAGCCCAAATTTCACTGTGTGTACGTAGATTTCACGATTTAAATTTAAGTGGATTTTTTGTACTGCTGGGATTAATACCGATTGTTTGTCCACTTATGATTATATTGTTAGGAGTATTGCCTAGCAAAAAGCAGGTGGAAATATAAATCTTTACAGCCAATATAATAAACTGTTGACATTTGATGTTTTTTCGTGTATCATTCATATGTGTTGTTAAGAACACTAAAAAGAAATATGAACTCATCCAGAGCGGTGGAGGGACTGGCCCTACGAAGCCGCGGCAACCATTGTCAGTGTGACAAAACGGTGCTAATTCCTGAAGGCATAGCCTGAAAGATGAGAGATTTAGAAACTCTCTCATTAGGGAGAGTTTTTTTGTGTATTAAAGGCGATAAGGGCTGTTGTATAACGGTTGTTTTCATATTTCAGGTCGTGTTTTGTTGAGAGTACAGCGAAGAATTGCTAGTTAGGTTATTTAGAGGCTTCTGCTGTACAGTAGTTTATGAGGAGGCGTTTTTATGGCAAAGCGTTTATTTTTTACCTCTGAGTCTGTTACTGAGGGACATCCTGACAAAGTAGCAGATCAGATTTCTGATAGCATTTTGGATGCTATTTTGGCTAAAGATCCATATGGCCGTGTAGCTTGTGAGACTATGGTTACCACTGGTCAGGCTCATATTGCTGGCGAGATATCCACCAAGTGCTATGTGGATATTGCTAAAATCGTAAGAGATACAGTTCGTAAGATTGGTTATACCAGAGCAAAATTTGGTTTTGATGCAGATACCTGTGGTATTCTTGTTTCCCTTGACGAGCAGTCCCCAGATATTGCTCAGGGTGTTGACAAGGCTCTGGAAGCTCGTGAGGGCAATCTGGATGAGGAAGAGGCTACCGGTGCTGGTGACCAGGGTATGATGTTTGGTTATGCTACTAACGAGACTCCTGAGTATTTGCCTGTTCCAATTGCTTTGGCCCATCGTTTGGCTCGTCGTTTGGCTGAGGTGCGCAAGAATGGCACACTGCCATATCTCCGCCCAGATGGCAAGACTCAGGTTACTGTTGCCTATGAGGATGGCAAGCCTGTAGCTATTGATACCATTGTTATCTCTACTCAGCATGATGAAAGCGTTACTCTGGAACAGATTCGCAAGGATATGATTGAGTATGTAATCAAGGCTGTTATTCCTGCTGAACTTCTCAGCGAGGAAACCAAGTATTTCATCAACCCAACTGGTAAGTTTGTTATCGGCGGCCCACAGGGTGACTGCGGTCTTACCGGCCGTAAGATTATTGTTGATACCTATGGCGGTATGGCTCGTCATGGTGGCGGTGCTTTCTCCGGCAAGGATCCAACGAAGGTGGACCGTTCCGGTGCCTATGCAGCTCGTTACGTAGCAAAGAATATTGTGGCTGCTGGTTTGGCTGACAAGGCAGAGGTGCAGCTGGCTTACGCTATTGGCGTAGCTACCCCTGTGTCCATCATGGTTGATACCTTTGGCACTGGTAAGGTTAGTGACCGTGTTCTGGAAGAGCTGGTTACCAAGAACTTTGATCTGCGCCCAGCTGGTATTATCAAGATGCTGGATCTTCGTCGTCCTATCTATGCTCAGACTGCAGCTTATGGTCATTTCGGCCGTACTGATGTAGATCTGCCTTGGGAGCATACTGACAAGGCAGAAGCCCTGAAGGCTCAGGCTGGACTCTAAGCAAAAACAAATAATGTGTGCAACATCTCTATAGGTAGCGGGGTGTTGTACTCTCTTAAAGAGCTGTTTCCTTGGGGATTTGTATAGCAGCATGAAAATATGGTATTTTCGTGCTGTTAGCTTAATTTCTCTCCTGAGGGAATAGCTCTTTTTTCGTATTGTAAAATGAGACTAAATTCAGAGCCTTAGCACCCGTTAGCATGGGGTAAATTAATATGATATTTTGCAAATCTGCTTATTAATTGATATAATGTATTTTGTATGCATTTAAGATAGGAGGAGCGGGTTTTGTATAGTTCCGAGGAATATAAAGAAATAGAAAAAAAGATTTTTGCAGGGGAAAGATTGAGCCGTGAGGATGGTATAAAGCTTTTTGCCTGCAAGGATATAGCCTGGTTAGGTAATATGGCAGATTATGTCCGCCAGCAGAAATGTGGGGATATTGTTTATTACAATGTAAATTGCCATGTTAATCTAACCAATATTTGTACTTCCAAGTGCAAGTTCTGTGCCTTTGGCCGGGATAAGGATGATAAAGGGGCTTATGCCATGGAGGTAGAAGATGCCTTGGCGCTGGTACGGGATGCCTCCAAGGATCCAAATCTGGCTGGGCTTCATGTGGTAAGCGGACTGCATAGTGATTGGAGTTTTGAGGATTATCTACAGCGACTGCAGGCCTTGCATGATGAGTTTCCAAATTTATATCTCAAAGGATTTACTGGGGTGGAAATTACGCATTTTGCCAAGATTTCTGGGTTGAGCGTTGAACAGGTTCTGCGCAAGTTGCAGCAGGCAGGTTTGCAGGCTATTGCTGGTGGCGGAGCGGAAATCCTCAGTGATAGAGTACGCAATGAACTGTGTCCTAACAAGGCTACGGCAGCTCAATGGCTGGAGGTGTCTAGAACAGCTCATAAGCTGGGCATCAAAACTAATGCCAGCATGCTCTATGGTCATATAGAAACCTTGGAGGAGCGGGTAGATCATCTGCTAACCTTGCGTGATTTGCAGGATGAAACTGGCGGTATACAGACCTTTATCTGCTTCCCATTCCTGCCGAAGCATACAGAACTGGGCAAAACTGTTCAGCAAACCTCCATGTGGGATGATTTGCGCACCATTGCTATTTCTAGATTGATGCTGGATAATATTACCAATATCAAGGCCTATTGGGTTATGCTGACAGTGCCGGTAGCTCAGATTGCTTTGGGCTTTGGTGCTAATGATATTGATGGTACCATTCACAAGGAAACCATTCTTCACGACGCGGGAGCTTCCAGTCCTACTGCTCTCAGCGAGGACAATATTATCAAGATTATTCGTGAGGCAGGCCGGATTCCAGCAGCCTGTGACTGCAATTTCAATATTCTGAGAACTTTTGCAGATTAAGGATTAGATAGGCGATTTTTACAAATAAAAGGGGATATTATGACCAAAGAATTGATTCTGCAGGCCAGAGAAAAAGCCAATGCTGGCTTGCGGTTGAATTTACAGGAGGCCTTGGCCCTCTATGAAGATAATGATTTGTTGTTTTTGGCAGATTGTGCCAGACGCATGAAGGAAAAAAAGAGCGGACGACAGGTTTTTTATAATGTTAATAAGCATATTAATTTGACTAATATCTGTACTTCGGGCTGTCCTCTTTGTGCCTTTCAGAAAAAGGAAGGGGAGCCGGGAGGCTTTGTACTAGAGGAAACAGATATTGCCAAAATTCTGGAGGAGGCCAAGGCTACCAGAAATCTAGGCGAAATCCATATTGTCAGCGCACTCCATCCAGATAAGCCCTTTGAATATTACCTCAATGTAGTAAAACAGGTACGGCAGGCTTTGCCACAGGTGGATATCAAGGCTTTTACTCCGGTGGAGATTGTGCATTTTAGCCAAATGACTGGCAACTCCATCAAGGAAGTATTGGAGATTTTGCAACAGGCAGGCCTTTCCTCTCTGCCAGGGGGTGGCGCAGAGATTCTTAGCGATAGAGTAAGGGAAATTATCTGTCCGAAAAAGGCTACCACTGCCCAGTGGATTGAAACGATTAAGACAGCTCACAAACTAGGCATCCGCACCAATTGCACCATGATGTATGGTCATATTGAAACCATTGAGGAAAGGCTGCAGCATCTATTTACCTTACGGGATATTCAGGATGAAACCGGTGGTTTTCAGGCCTTTGTTTCCTTTCCTTTCCACCCTGCCAATACAGGGTTGGATTATTTGAAGCGGGTTGGTTCCTGGGAGGATATGAAAATGATGGCTTTGTCCAGATTGATTCTGGATAATGTGGATCATATTAAGGCTTTTTGGATAATGCTGACCATGCCTATTGCCCAGCTAGCTTTGGGCTTTGGAGCTGATGATTTGGATGGTACCATTGGAGAGGAAAAAATCATTCATGCTGCTGGTGCCAATACAGGACGGGGTATTACCCGCAGCAAATTGCGTCAGCTGATTACAGAAGCTGGTTTTGAGCCTGTGGAGCGAGATACTTTCTATCATCCTGTAGAAACTGGAGAGGAGGCAGTCAAATGATGAGAATGAATGCCAAGGAAGCAGAACAGCTGCTGATAAATGGAGATCCTATCCAGTTAGGACAGCTGGCAGGAGCCGAAGCTAGAAAACGCTTTGGAGATAGAATTACCTTTATTGTAGATAGAAATATCAACTATACCAATGTATGTGTTAATGAATGTAGATTCTGTGCTTTTTTCCGTCGCAAGGAAAGCAAGGATGCCTATCTCCTGACCTTTGATGAAATTCTAGGCAAGGTGAGAGAAGCAGTAGATGCTGGGGCTACCCAGGTTATGATTCAAGGTGGTCTTTATCCTGATTTGGGGCTGGAGTATTATGAAAAAATGCTACGGCTTATCAAGGAAAATTTCAAGATTACCATTCATTCTTTTACTGCTACGGAAATTCAGCATTTTGCCCGTCAGGCAGGTATTTCTATCTTGGATTGCCTCAAAAGATTGCAGGCAGCAGGATTGGACAGTCTGCCTGGTGGTGGAGCTGAAATTCTGGTGGATGCGGTGCGCCAGCGTGTCAGCCCCAAGAAGATTATGACGGAGGATTGGCTCCATGTTATGGAATGTGCTCATTCCATCGGTATGGAAAGCACTGCAACCATGGTTATCGGCTTAGGTGAAACCATGGCTCAGCGGGTGGAGCATATGGAGCGTATTCGTCAGCTGCAGGATAAAACAGGAGGCTTTAGGGCCTTTATTACTTGGAGCTTCCAACCTGGTAATACCGAGCTGGGAGGAGAAAAAACCTCTGGCTGGGATTATATGCGGAATCTGGCGATAACCAGACTTTATATGGATAATGTGCCTCATATTCAGGGTTCTTGGGTAACTCAGGGAGAGCGTATTGGACAACTTACTCCTGCTTTTGGGGCAGATGATTTGGGCAGTATTATGCTGGAGGAAAATGTGGTCAAGGCAGCCGGCACAGCCTATGATATGTCTATTCAGAAAATGGTGGACATGATTCAGGGAGCAGGCTGGCAGGCGGCTCAGCGAGATACGGAGTACAATGTAATCAAGACATATGGAGGCAAGGCTGATGTTAGATAACAAGATACCCAAGGCTGAATATGGTATTGTGGGAGGATCTGGTACTCTTTCCAGCGATTTTCCTAACAATATTCAGGCTCAGGATGTAGAGATAATTGCAGATAATCTGAGATTTGAGACTCCTTATGGCGAAAGCCCTGCTATGCGGCTTTTTTCTGTAGGTGAGAAGCAGGTATTAACGGTGAAAATGCACGGCTGGCGCAGCGGCGTCAGCAGAAGTGATGCTTCTCGACAGGTTTTCTGGGTGTTCCGGGAAGCAGGTGTTAAGAGGATTCTGTCCGAGGGGGGAGTAGGCACCGTAAACAAGCTGCTGGATTTGCGGGATTTTATTGTGCCTGATGATTATTTGGATATGTCTGTCCGCAAGGATGTAATGCTGGATGGCAGATATCTGTTGATTATGCGAGAGGCTCTTTGCCCAGAAATGCGTAAAACTCTCATTGAGGCTGTTTCCAAGCGGTTTGATGGTAGAGTTTTTCTGCGAGGAACCTATGCTGTAACCGATGGCAGGCATTTTGAAAGTCCAGCTGAGGTGGCTATGCTTAATGGACATGCAGATATTGTGGGCCAAAGCATGTGCCCAGAGGTATATCTAGCCCGGGAAATTGGTGCCTGCTATGCGGGATTGTATTTTACTGTCAACTACGGCGAGGGAATCAAGGTCTGGTCCCATGAGGATATGTCTAATATCTTCTATGACGATGCTGTTATGATTGGAGAAATTTTGCTGGAAACCATCCGCAACACCTCTGCTCAGGATAAGCATTGCCATTGCCAGGAACTACGCAAAGAAACCCTGCTAAAAGATGTATACAACTCCGAATCCGCTAAAGGATAAATAAAAGAAAAAACCTCGCACAACGCGGGGCCTACTAGCATACAACATTGTTTTTGAGTGCTTATGTTAATTCATAGGCGCTTTTTTGTGAAAAATTTTCTGATTATATGCCAAAACCAGTGTACATTGAAATAAAATATATTTATTTTATAATAATCAATAGATAGTATATTGTGCAAAGCCTGGATTTAAATGCTTGGTATAATAAATATTATTAATTTTTATATAAACTATACCTTTTTAGTACTTGTCTGTTTGAGTATTCTGTGGTATATTATAGTCAATAGGAATATTGTATACAGAATACAAAATAAAATACAGGGGGCGAGTAATATGAGAAAGGAACATGATTTTCTCGGCGAGTTGGAGGTTCCAGATGAGGTTTACTATGGGGTACAGACATTAAGGGCTATGGAAAATTTTGCTATTACCGGTCATAAGCTGGACGATGATTTCATTACAGCTATGGCACAGGTAAAGAAGGCTACCTTCCTGGGCAATATGTCTACTGGCAGAATGGACAAGAAAATAGGCGATGCTCTTGTACAGGCTGCTGATGAAGTTATTCAGGGCAAAATGCATGATCAGTTCCCAGTTGATCCAATTCAGGGTGGTGCTGGTACTTCATGCAATATGAACATGAATGAGGTTTTGTGCAACAGAGCTTTGGAGATTCTGGGTGAGGCTAGAGGACGTTATGATATTGTTTCACCAAATAACCATGCTAACATGGCTCAGTCTACCAATGATGTTTTCCCAACCTCCATTAAGGTTTGCCTCAGAGCCAAGGGCAAGAAGCTGATTGCAGCCCTGACTTCGCTGGCTGAAGAGCTGGATAAGAAAGCTGAGGAGTACAAGGATATCCTGAAAATGGGACGTACACATCTTCAGGATGCTGTGCCTATTACCTTGGGACAGGAAATGGGATCTTACGCTTCTGCTGTTAGACGTGGGGTGCGTCGCATAGAAGCTGCTTTGGACAATCTCCAGTACATCAATATGGGTGGTACTGCTATAGGTACCGGCCTTAATGCGGAGCCTGCTTATCTGGCTTGTATTGCTCAGGAATTAGAAAAGGTAACTGGGGAGCAGTGGCAGGAAGCAGAAAATCTCATTGATATGACCAACAACACCGATGGCTTTGCTGATGTATCTGCTGCCATGAAGAATACAGCTTTGGTACTTATTAAGATGGCCAATGACTTCCGCTTGATGGCTTCTGGCCCAAGAGATGGCTTCTACGAATTGAAGTTACCTATGCGCCAGCCAGGTTCTTCCATTATGCCAGGCAAGGTAAACCCTGTTATTGCCGAGGTTTTGAACCAGACCTGCTATCAGGTTATTGGCAATGATTTGGCTGTTTCCCTGGGTGTTGAGAACGGTCAGTTTGAACTGAATGTTATGGAGCCGGTTATTGCCTTCAATCTCTTCAACTCCATGAAATTCCTGACCAATGCAGTTAATGGCTTTGTAGACAAACTGTTGAAGGATTTGCAGGCCAATAGAGAGCAGTGTCAGCATTGGGTTGATGCCAGCGTAGGCGTTGTTACCGCTTTGCTGCCTCATATCGGCTATGAAACCTCCGCTATGCTAGCTAAGGAAGCATATAATTCCGGCCGTCCTATTAGAGAGATAATTCTGGAAAAGGGAATTATGACTCAGGAGAGGCTGGATGAGGTTATGGCTCCTATGTCCATGACTACCCCAGGTATTACTGGCAAATAAATTAATAATGTAGGATTTTGAATCTGTGATTTTTACATGATGACATATACATAGAGAGCAGTTGCTGTACTATGTATATGTCATCATATTTTTATTGTAGTAAATCATGATATGATGAAAACAGTGTCAAAACTACTCATAAGGTACTCAAAATTTGGTGTTTTCTTATGAAAATAATTGACAGTGGTGAAATATTAGCATATAATTGTTATGTTATTACAGAATGTGTTATTTATGGGGAGCAGGTGACTCCCCTTTTGTTTGCATTAATGGGAGGAATTGAAAAACCAATGAGTACAAACGAGAATTTGAGAAATATTGCGATTATTGCCCATGTAGACCACGGTAAAACTACTTTGGTAGATGCCATGCTGCAGCAGAGCCACATTTTTCGTTCTAATGAGCAGGTTGCCGAGCGCGTAATGGATTCCGGTGACCTGGAGCGTGAGCGTGGTATTACAATTCTTTCCAAGAATACTGCTATTATGTATAATGGCATCAAAATCAATATCGTAGATACCCCGGGCCATGCTGATTTCGGTGGCGAGGTAGAGCGTGTACTGAACATGGTAGACGGTGTTGTTCTGCTGGTAGATGCCTTTGAGGGCCCAATGCCACAGACTAAGTATGTACTGCGCAAAGCCTTAGAGCAGGGACTGAAGCCAATCGTTGTTATTAACAAGATTGATCGTCCTGATCAGCGCGTTGATGATGTTTATGATGAGGTTCTGGAACTGTTCATGGATTTGGATGCTGATGACGATCAGCTGGATTTCCCTTGTATCTATGCAACTGCTCGTGATGGTATTGCCAAGTACAGCATGGATGATGATAATAATGATATGACTCCATTGATGGAAACTATTATCAAGGAGATTCCATGTCCACAGGGCGATGCAGATGGCCCTCTTCAGATGATGATTACCAATCTGGAAGCTGATGAATACGTAGGCAAGGTTGCTGTAGGCCGTATTATCCGTGGTAAAGTAAAGCCTAACCAGAATGTTGTTCTGTTAGATGGTGACAGCCAGACTAAGGCCAAGATTGGCAAGGTATATACTTATCAGGGCCTGAGCCGTGTAGAGGTTCCAGAGGCTTCCATGGGTGAGATTGTTTGCTTGACTGGTTTGGGCAATGTTAGCATTGGTTATACTGTTGCCGATGCAGAAAATCCAGAGGCATTGCCAACTATTAATATTGATGAGCCAACTCTGTCCATGACCTTTGGTGTAAATACCAGTCCTTTTGCTGGTCGCGAGGGACAGTTTGTTACTTCCCGTCATCTTCGCGATCGTCTTTTCAAGGAAGTTGAGACCAATGTATCTCTCCGTGTAGAGGAAACTGATAGTGCTGATGTATTCAAGGTTTCTGGCCGTGGTGAGTTGCATCTGTCCATTTTGATTGAGACTATGCGTCGTGAAGGCTATGAACTGCAGGTTGGTAAGCCAGAGGTTGTATACAAGACCATTAATGGTCAGAAGTGCGAGCCTATGGAGAATCTGACTATTGAGGTTCCACAGGAGTATCAGGGTACTGTTATGATGTCTCTGGGTACCCGCAAGGCAGAGCTGTCCAATATGACTGAGGTTTCTGGCTATATGCGCATGGAATTCCTGATTCCTGCTCGTGGCTTGATTGGTTTCCGTTCTGAGCTTTTGACTAATACCAAGGGTAATGGTATTATGAACCATACCTTTGCTGGTTATGTACCTTATAAGGGGGATATTCCAGGCCGTGCTCGTGGTTCCTTGGTAGCATTTGAGCAGGGTGAGACCACTGGTTATGGTATTTTCTCCTTGCAGGACCGTGGTACTATGTTTATCTCTCCTGGTCAGGCTGTATATGAGGGCATGATTGTAGGCGAGAACTCTCGTGAGATGGATATTGATATTAATCCATGTAAGGCTAAGCATGTATCCAATATGCGTACTTCTGCATCTGATGAGGCAATTCGTCTTGTTCCTCCTCGTATTCTCAGCTTGGAGCAGGCTATTGAGTACATCAATCAGGACGAATTGGTAGAGGTTACTCCTGAAAGCATTCGTCTCCGCAAGGCTATCCTGGACAGAACCACTCGTGGCCGTGCTAGCAAAAATGCAAGAAAATAATTAAAATATATAAAATAGGTCTTTAATCTCTATTGCTATTTATTGAATTATCATGTACAATAGTAGTACACTGAAATAATATATGATAATACAAGCAACCCTTGAACAGCGTAAAAATTATTTTTGGATGAAAGCCGTAGGGATATGGGACTTATTTGGAGGCGGAGATTGTGGAGATACTTGAAAAGCTTAAGAATTTTTTAGCACCTGTAGATGAAGAGGTTATTTTTGATGATGGATATGCTAAGGCAGAGGATGCTGTAGCATCTGCTGGCCAGCAGACACAGTCCGTTAGCAGCCAGCAGGTTGTAGGTGGGGAGAGCATCAATGTTAACAGTGTTGATACTAATCCATTTGCTAAGGCAGCTATGAATCGTCAAAACATGAAGCTGGTTGTCAACAACAAGGAGCAGGATATGCGGATTCAGATTTACACTCCTCAGAATTTTGATAGTGTATCTGAGATTGCAGATGCACTCAAGTCCAAGCGCTCCGCAATCGTAAACTATGAGCGAGTAGAACTGGCTGAGCAGCGTCGTATTTGTGATTTCCTCAATGGCGTTTGCTATGTGCAGGATGGCGATGTACGTCGTATCACAGCTACTATGGTATTGTATGTACCTGACTGCGTGGAAATTAACGAGGTTAAGAGCGTAGCGCCTGATGCTGCACCAGTAAAATTCTAATAAAATGATAGGCATGGAGTCAGTTTGCCCTATGGCAGATTGACTCCATTTTTTTAGCTTGCCAGCTGAGCCAAGGTTGACACATTGACAATATACTAAAAAATTAATATAATAGTACAGTGTGACTTATGAAAAGTATGGGCTTTGCCCATAACAATATATGAAAAGGAGTTTTGACGATATGGCAGATAAACGTGTATTATTGACAGCTGATGGTCTGAAAAAGCTGCAGGAAAAACTGGATTTTTTGAAAGGCGAGAGAAGACAGGAGGTTGCTGCACGTCTAAAAGCAGCCATTGCTTTGGGCGATTTGTCAGAGAACTCCGAGTATGATGATGCCAAGAATGAGCAGGCATTCCTGGAGGGCGAAATCTTAGAGCTGGAGGAAAGCATCCGCAACTCCAAGATTATTGAGGCTAGTGCAGATAGCAATACTGTATCCCTTGGTGCGCAGGTTGTATTGAAGGATATTGAGTTTGATGAGGTTGATACCTACATGCTGGTTGGTGCTACTGAGGCCGATCCTGATAACGGCAAAATTTCCAATGAGTCTCCAGTAGGCTTGGCTATTATGGGTCAGCCTGTAGGCTCTGTAGTGGATGTTGTGGTAGGCGAGAATGTTATCCAGTATCAGATAATGGAAATTAAGAACTAATAGGAGATAGATTTAAGTGTCAGAAAACAAGGAAAATAGACCTGTTGAGCAGGATATGAATGAATTGATGAAGGTTCGCCGGGACAAGCTGGCTGCCTTTGAGGCTAAGGGGGTGGCTCCTTTTGGCCATCGCTTTGAGGTTTCTCATCATGCTAAGGATGTACTGGAGCAGTTTGGTCATCTGGAAGGTGAGGAGGAAAGCTCCGAGGAAATTACCATTGCTGGCCGTCTGATGGCTATTCGTGGTCATGGCAAGGCAAGTTTCTCCGTACTGATGGATCGCAGCGGCCGCATTCAGGTTTATTTCAAGCTGGATGTTTTGGGTGAGGAAAAGTATTCTCAGTTCAAGCTGCTGGATATTGGTGACATTATTGGTGTTAAGGGCCATGTATTCCGCACCCGTCGTGGAGAGATTACTGTCCGTGTTGACGACTTTGATATGCTGTCCAAGTCTCTGCGTCCATTGCCAGAGAAGTTCCACGGCTTAACTGATACAGAGATTCGTTATCGTCAGCGTTATGTTGATTTGATTATGAATCCGGAAGTTATGAATACCTTTGTTGCTAGAACCAATATTATGAAGTCCATCCGTGAGTATCTGGATGAGAGGGATTATATTGAGGTAGAGACTCCTGTATTGGGCACTATTGCTGGTGGTGCTGCGGCTCGTCCATTTATTACCCATCACAATACTCTGGATCTTGATATGTACCTGCGTATTGCTACAGAGCTGAATCTGAAGCGTCTGATTGTTGGTGGTATGGAGCGTGTCTATGAAATGGGCCGCGTATTCCGTAATGAGGGTATGGATGTCCGTCACAACCCAGAGTTTACAACTATTGAGCTTTATCAGGCTTATGCAGATTACACTGACCTGATGGATATTACTGAAGGACTTGTTCTTAATGCAGCCAACAAGGTTCTTGGTACAACTGAATTTGATTATCAGGGTACTCACATTGATTTGGCCAATGTAAAGCGCATCAGCATGAATGATGCTGTTAAGGAAGCAACTGGCAAGGATTTCCTAAGCTGTCAGACTGTTGAGGAAGCAAGAGCTATGGCTACTGAGATTGGTGTACCTTATGAGGAGCGTTTCGGTATCGGCGGTATTCTCAACGCAGCCTTTGAGGAAAAGGTTGAGGAGACTCTGATTCAGCCAACCTTTATTACTGGTCATCCAACAGAGATTTCCCCATTGGCTAAGCGTAACCCTGAGAACCCAATGATTACAGATAGATTTGAGTTCTTTATCTATGGTCGTGAGCTGGCTAACGGCTTTACTGAGCTGAATGATCCAATTGATCAGGAGGGACGTTTCCTGGATCAGTTGAAGCAGCGTGAGGCTGGTGACGATGAAGCTCATGAAATGGATCGTGATTTCATTACTGCTCTGGAATATGGCTTGCCACCAACGGGTGGTCTTGGAATCGGTATTGACCGTCTGGTAATGTTCCTGACTGACAGTGCATCCATTCGTGATGTATTGCTGTTCCCAACCATGAAGCCATTGGCTGGTGAAGCTAAGAAGAACCTGCATGCAAATGCACCAGCAAAGGTTGAGGAAAAGATTGATTTCTCCAAGGTTCAGATTGAGCCTCTGTTTGAGGAATGCGTAGACTTTGAGACATTCTCTAAGTCTGATTTCCGTGCTGTTAAGGTTAAGGCCTGTGAGGCTGTACCAAAGTCCAAGAAGCTGTTGAAGTTTACTTTGGATGATGGTACTGACAATGACAGAGTTATCCTCAGCGGTATTCATCAGTATTATGAACCAGAGGAGCTGGTCGGTAAGACTTTGATTGCTATTGTTAACCTGCCTCCAAGAAAGATGATGGGCATTGACTCCTGTGGTATGATCATAAGTGCTGTTCATCAGGAAGATGGCGAGGAAGCTCTAAACCTGTTAATGGTATCTGATCGCATCCCAGCCGGCGCAAAGCTGTATTAAAATAATGCAATCCTGCAGCTTGAAAGTTGCCGGGGACTGCAAATAATTGACAATAAACACTCTAATTATGGTACAATGTTACTGTAATTAGAGTGTTTTTGTATATTGTGTTGTAGATTTGGCTCCCACTATTACATCCGATAAATTATAGTTATCGGATGTAATTGCCTGAAATAGCTGGTAATGCCCCCTAGTAACTTATGGATTAAATCCTTGTGCTATAAGGCTTTATATCAACATTGTGTGCTTGATAGATTGAAATGTATAGTGCTTAAAAAGTGCCCAAAATAGCGACTTGCAAAAATATTTTTTTTGCAAGTTTTTTATTGCTCAAACTCACCACGAGTATGTCACTTTCGCTAACACACGTCTATCATCTATGTCGTAATCCGCGCCAACACCAAGATACTTGCCACTTTTGTCGATCTTCCATGAGTGGGTATATCCTATAGTTTTTTCCCACGGCTGATACTCAATTGTATTCAGCTGTTTTTTATACGCCTGAACATTGTACTGATTGAGATTAACTGTTGCGTTCTTATCCAGCTTATCAAGCTCTATACTTTTTTCTGGGTGGTCTTTATCAGTGACTATAGAGAAGTCTGCTTTCTCCTGCTTGCTGGCCTTT